>Ga0209282_1000254_pt1 | contig 26866 bp, 21 predicted proteins | sample Mtrugardesep15_FD_187529 | JGI IMG/M metagenome (GOLD analysis project Ga0209282, IMG submission 187529) | Root nodule microbial communities of legume samples collected from California, USA - M. trunc garden sep15 (SPAdes) (version 2) | ecosystem: Host-associated > Plants > Roots > Nodule...
AAGGATAAACTATTATTTATTTGGTTTAAAGATTTTGTTGTTGAGAAATGTGACACTCCTTTGTGATGTTACTCTGATATATGTTTCTATTTAATGAAATTTTTATGTCGGGAAATCGGGGTGTTACAATAGACATCCATGACCTGCAACTTACGGTTAAGGATGTTACCTCTAATGATCAGCGGTCACTTATGTTGTATACTTCCCTACCTCAAGCAGTGTAAGATTTTATCAACAATACCAACTATAGATTCAACGACGCCATTAATGATAACTTCATTTGGCCCCATAACAAAAACGGAGTCTATTCCACCAAAAGTGGCTATCAATGGCTACTCTCTCTCAATGAAACAACCACCGAAACTCATTCTTGGTCTTGGATTTGGAGGCAAAAAATTTCGGAAAAATTCAAATTCTTCATATGGCTGATGTGTCACAATTCAATACCCACTATGTCTCTCCTTCATCACAGAATGATTACCCCTTCAGCAACTTGTCCTCACTGTGGAGATTTCGAAGAAACCATTGTCCATTGTATCCGTGATTGTAACTTCTCCAAGAATATATGGTAGCACATTGGGTTTACAAAAAATTCTTTTTACTCTTCTACAAATGTCGATGAATGGATAAAGGATGGGTTAAAGGGCAACCTTGCAAGCCTGTTCGCAGCAGGGACTTGGTGGATTTGGCGGAGCCAAAATGCTTTGTGCTTGAACAATGAAACTATCACGCTCCAAAGGCTGGCATATCAAATCAACGCTTAAGTAGCAGACATTAATTTTTGTTTCCATCAGCGAGGGTCAGCCCCCGCTTCAGACAGACATGTTCGTTGGAACAAAAACAATTTCAGTTGCATTATCATCAACGTTGATGGGAGTTGTATTTGGTTCTCCGACTCGAGCAGGTTTTGGTGGCTTAATTCGCAACGGAGGTGGTTTGTATCTGACAGGTTTTTCGGGTTTCATTCCCTTCTCCTTTGATATTTTACTGGCGGAGCTGACTGCCATTTTTCATGGAATCTCCATTGCTAAGGACATGGGCATCACGGATATGGCTATCTACTCGGACTCCCTCCTTTCCATCAATCTTATTACTGAAGCTTCTCAAAGTTCCACGTTCATGCTGTTCTCATTCAAGATATCATAGACTTACTTGCCACGGTGAACTTTTCTCTCAATCACACTCTCCGCGAGGGCAATCAGTGTGTCGATTATTTTGCTAAGCTTGGAGCCAGCTCAGATGACGTTCTTGTGATTCACACTCAGCCTCCTAATGATCTTCTCCCTTACTTGAAGACTGACGCTTCCGGGACTTTGTACCTAAGAGCTTAGTCTCTTCTTTGTTCTTTTTCTTCTTCTTTGTTTCTTTTTTTCTGTTGTTTTTTCTTCACTCTTGTAACAAAAAAAAAAGTGATAGACATATGATTAAATAGAGTTAAAAGTGTTTTATTATTTACATTTAAGAGAAAATATTAGCACTCTTTGACTTATATTCTAGACCAGAATATATCTACTCGCTGGTCTCAAAATGTAAATAACAAAAAGGCTTTATTTGGTAGTCTTACATATATAAGTGAATTGAAAGAATACATGATCCTTCTCAAACTTATTTAGGTGTCAAAATTAAACAGCACAATATTTTTAAAGTATCAATGAACAGATTGTGTAATATCACTCTCTCAAAAAGGTCGAAATGTTTGACTCCCACTATTAATATTTAGTAAAAAATAATTTTATAATAATAATAAAAAAGAAAATGATACAATATTTTATTAAAATATACTAAAAATTGTAAGGGTTCACTTTTGAACTTTTTTTGAGAAATTCATATTGGATAAACTTCTCAATAAACCAAGTTCCGATAAGATATCAAATGAAAATAAAAAGTAGTTTTAACGAATAAAATTATTATTTTTGTTAAATTAAGAAAAATAAATAAGATCAACATTATTTTTATTAGGAAAATATGTAGTTGTGATTTGTGGTCACATGTATCGTTTTCCTAATAAATTGACTCTTGCTATCCTGTTTTTTGTGTGTTGAGAATCTAACCAGAAAAAATGGAAAATATCCTTCCTAACTGTTTAGATTGTGGATTATATAATTAGCACATGCAATAATTTATGTTGTACTTGTATCAATCATGCATGCATAGTCCATGACTATGACTTAAAAGTGACTAATGTCAAATGAAAATTATACAATGGCAGCTGGAGCCAATTGTGGTTCAACTTGTGGACACGTTTTCTTCTTTGGTTTCTTTCTTTGTTATCCATGCTGCTACCTATATTATATTTAGCAATGAAAAGTTGAGTATTCCTAACAGGTCTTTGAAATATAAATGCAGTACTGTTTATGTGTCAAAACATGTTTCTTTTCAAAAAGTTAAGAGAAGAGTATCTAGTTGTTAAGTAAGTGCGAATTGCACCTTGTTTTGTTCTATGGGCATATATTGCTGCTGCATGCGTAACACCGATATTCATATAGAACGGTTTGAATTGATGGATAAAAAGTTTGTGGTAATGAATTCAAACTCAGATGAAAGAATAAATATTGATTAATAACTAATTTAAATTTTGTCATTCAAAATAAATTTGTACACTTACCAATTAAGTGCATGTTTGTTTTGCCGATGAAAACAAACCAAACACACGTTTAAGGTCATGCTACAATTTGTAGTTTCATAAAATTTACGGTAGAAAAGCCTCGGGACGTGATATTTAAAGTCGAAACGTATATCCAAATAAGTGCTAATACCATAGGTATTGAAATCTCATATTAACAAAACTTCTAGTTTGATGTATATGTGTTTGGACATTCTCATGTCTTAAACTAGCTAGCTTTTAAGAGTGAGTTTCAAATCAAATTAAAATATTCATGACATCAAGTACATTGAGAAATAATTAAGGTTTTATTTGGTTTAAATTATGCTTTCATTGAGCTGACTTCGTTCATAGATAATATGGTTAAATATGTTTTTGATCTTCTAAAAAATTTCTTTAACTTTTAGTCTCTCAAAATTTTTCATCTTCACTTTTGGTTTATCCTTTAGAGTAGACTCGTATGTAGAATTCATATTTTTGAATAAAATTTTTTGCAAAAAAGTTCATAATATTATAAGAATCTCTCCCAAAAGAAAATTAGAATTTTTTTTTAACAAGACATGAATTTAATACGATTTTTTATATTTTTGACGGTTAAAGATTCATATTTAACTTTTATTTTGTTAAAAATTTCTAATTTTTTGGGAAAATATTTTACACATTTTTTCACAATTTCATTAAAAAAAAATACAAAAATTAACTTAAAAATAGAGACCAAAAGTAGTGATTGAAAATTTTATAAAAATTAAAAGTTAAAAGAAAATTTTAAAGATTAAAATAAAAAATCGGTATATTTATAAAGATAAAAACATATTTAACCCTAAATAATATTATAAAAATATTCGTAACCATTTTTTGAATGTTAAGACCAGCTTAAAACCACATCTAGAACCTTATACTTCTTCTTTTTGATGAGGCCAAAACAAAATTGAGAGAATTCAATCCCTACTTTTGCACCCTCGGTCATTCTCTTTTTTAAAATCGCACCCTTCAAATATACCAATTCAAAAAGAGAAAACACCATTTTTGTCGTGCTACCAAAATCACACACACGTATAAAAAGTGTTTTTTCTGGTCCGCTAAATCCAAAGGAAAATAGATTTTACGAATGAATAGTGTTACCAACATTCTTATTTTAAAACTCTCAACACTCACTTTTTATTGACTTAAATCATGATAAGTCTTACACTTTAAAAACGAGTTCTACATAAAATGATACATCATACATTAGTTTTACGAAATAAGAGAATGGATGTTGAAAAAAGTATCTATAACATTTTTCTTTTAAGAATACAGGAAATCGGAAAAGAAACTCTCAACAGGTCAAGCAACCCAACTGTATAATGCTTTCTAATTTTCAACTTTTACTTATTGGACGGTAGGTTTTGGTCGTATGGGCCATGCATGCACACCCTAGTGTTTTTTTGGTAACATGCACACTCTAGTGTGAATGCATATATAAAGTTTCGGCTCTTCCAAATCTTCATGCTTAATTTGTTCTATTTGAATTTTGGAATGTATAGGGGAATTCAAATACTGCTTGTTGGTTGGGATGACCTCTATCCCGTCCTTTATGGCTCTTCCATGTTTTGAGTTACCATAAAATTAGAATCATGTCATAATGGAGTATAGATCCTCTCCATTTATAAAAATAAATGAAGAATGTCATTTAAAAAGAGATAAAAAAAAAATGTTGTAGATCCTACCATTGACTAGGTTCCACGATCATTATTTTTTTAAAAATTTTTATGTGCTTTTATCTCTTCAAATTAAATAGAACAAATGAAGAAAAATATAAATGGAGAGGATCTTAGCTCGTCATAACGACATTGTTTAAAAAATTTATATTAGTCATTAAAGAAATATTATGTGGATGCCACACAATGGAAATAAATCTCACGTAAAATGGTGAGATCCAGTTTCATCTAATAGAAGATTGAATTTCAGAGAAAATGCTAAAAAGTGTTCATAGTATTTCTCTTCATATAAAGAAACAATTTGTTTCTCAAGTAAAATACACGGAAAAAAATTACATAACTTTCTATGTAAATGTTAACTCTTTTGATTGTTTATACATCACCTAAATAATTTGTTAGCATTTTTCGAAAACTTATTGTTGGGTTTTAGTTATTTTTAAGTGGTCCAGTTCTTATTCATGACAATGACTTTCTAACCGTTAAACTTCTTGTTTCTATTCTTTTCTTTTTCTTCTTTTCCCAAGTATGATTGCCCAGCGGTTACTTGTTCCACCAAGCTTGACCTAGTTAACGTGTATTATTTGGCTGTTTTGCAGTTAATTAATTGGTCCAAACACCAAACTTTTGGAGATAAGATCATTGGATTTATAGGGATTCGTTAATGCTAAACATAATTTGACATCTCTCCAACCATCTTCATTATCTTTAAATCTAAAAATGCAATGATTAAAGAGTTAAAATGTGTAGTTTCCGTTGGTCCCAATCAAATTGGGTATCAAGCATGCAAGTTATGACTAATGTGAGTAATCAAAAAAGTTGTCTGGTAACTGTATCATGACCTATATATTTGAAAATCCCTTCGAAGTCATATGCACACTTCACCTTCTTTGTTATAAATACTTGTACATGTAGCTGGTTTGTTAATCTATGTGATTTTTGGGGACAAACTCTCTTTAGGTAATTAGGTATCAGGGTATCCCATGACAAGAAGTTTAGTAGAGGTTAATCTCTATAAGTATATGGAGAAACGGATCCAAAAACTATTAAACAAAAGATAAAAATGTGTCGCTTAGGAAGCAAAAAAAAAAGGTATAATAAATATTATACATTCTCTTTTTTTGGCAGAACATATTACTCATTCTCCGAGTGTCTTTTATTTCCCATTTTATTAGGAGTGGTGTTAAAAAATGTGACGTATACCCAAAAAAAAAAAAGTGTTGTATTAAGAACGGAGATAAGTCCAGCTAAAAATATTAGAATTATAATGTAACAAAAAATAATAATATTAGAATTATACAACATGTCATATAAATGTTTAAATTCAGATTAAGAGAGGTATCCACATTTAAGGTCTTACACGTCTCAAAATGACATTACTTTAAATAGAGAGTTATATATATTTTTTGTTGGTATTCGTGCATCTTATCCGCTTGCATCCGCTCTTGCCTAGCGAAAGCAGTCATGGTAGTTTTATTTATTTTTTAGTAGTTATATCATGTCTAATACAGTCCATGGGATCCATATCTGAAACATTCAAATTCACATATACAATTAACAAAAATCTACAAAATTGCCAACAAAAAAGAATACTAAACCAGTTAGGATTATATAATGCGAACGAGAACAACTTGGTTTGAATCTAAACGAGTTAAGGTATCAGGAATTTTTTTACAAATCAAAGATCAATAAATTGAAGGAATGCGAGATTACCTTGTGTTTGTTGTTTGAAAAGACTTAAAATGTGATGTTTTTGAGAAAAAAACTTCAAGAATTAGATAACTGTCATATATGTATTTAGGGGGATTTAAAGATATTAGGGGGTCTAAAGAGAAATGTTCCAATCACATAGGAAGGAAGTGTAATAGAATGGGCCATGAGATGACCCGTTTTGTTGTTACTAGGCCCAACACATTGTGGATTGAAGAAGTCTCACAATTTGTTGTAACCTTTTACACTTCCGAGCTTATTCAATAAATAGCAATACCTTTCTCCTTATATATAAGACCATTTTACCAAAATAAAGAGAATTATGAAAGTTGACATTTGTATTAAAGCATTTTGTAATTACTATTGTTTTTTATAATTTAGGGTTTGCTAACAAGTGTCCTAAGGGCGTTGTTTAAAAAACCTACAAAGGAAATTATGTCTTGAAAATACAAGTCAAACACTTGTTAAAGTCATAATCGTATAATTTCCAATACAAAAATTACTACTTTTAAATGCTTAAACAATTCCCTTAAGACACTTGTTAGCATTTTTCTTATAATTTTATCTTTTAAGAGAGAAAATTAGTTTATATTTTCAATATGTTACTTATTGTTGATTGTAGAAACGACTAATGTATCTAATGACCCTGCCACTTTTTACCATCTAAAGTATGCTTACGGAACAATACCCAAACCGTTTCGAATTGAACTTTTGGGTTGGGTCAATCCTAATACCACATATGTTTGTATACACATTATGTTGTGACCTATCAAAGTGTGTCTTATTCTAAACCTCTCATCCACCTAAAGCATTATACTACCTTGAAAGACGTTAGAGTAATTACTGCATGTACCCCTCGTAGTTAAACAACATCTCCAACGTGGATCCGGCCAAATTAAGCATTTTCTACAACCGATCATAAACCAACTTTGAAATCTTTTATCCAATCTAAGTTGCAATCAGAACACCAACACACTAATTGATCCAGAAGCATAAGCAAAGGTTTTATCTGATGAGATTGCATTGTGTTGCTTAGTGACCAAGCAATGCCCAACCCAATTACCAGCCACAAAATACAAGGTAAATGACCATTTTATTTATAAGTTAGCGAAAAAAAAATGAAAACGAAAGAGAAATTCTAAAACACGTGTCCAATTAAAAAAATGCTAATCTGTATGGATCTAGCGGTGGCAATTCCTCGAAAAAGAACACGCATTTCCACTATCAAATCGGTTCAATCTCAAGATTCTCAACCATCATCACCCATGGATCATCCGAAGAAAGTGGTTGTTTGCGGCGGCGGAGTTATCGGCGTTTGCACCGCTTACTTTCTCGCGAAGAAAGGTGCCTCCGTCGTGCTCATTGAGAAATCCACCATAGCTTGCGCCGCTTCCGGTAAAGCCGGTGGATTCCTCGCTTTAGATTGGTGTGATGGAGGCCCAATGGAACACCTTGCTCATGCAAGCTTCAATCTCCACCGTTCACTCTCTCAAGAGCTTAACGGTCGGCAATCCTACGGTTATCGATCACTCACCGCTCTCAGCCTCACCATAACTGAAGAATCAAAAACCACTGTTTCTTCCTCCTCGTCAGCTACTTTGCCGTCTTGGATTGATGGGCCGGCCCATGGGCCTAAAACAATTGGAACTCACGAAACGACGGCGCAGGTGCACCCGCAAATGTTTACACGGACACTGATTGAAAAAGCAGTGGAGAAGTACGGTGTGGAAGTTGTGATTGGGAAATTGGAGAGGGTGGTGGTGGAAGGAGGAAGAGTTGAATCGGTGATTCTAGAAGGTGGGGGTGTTGTGGATACAGATGCGGTGGTTTTAGCATTGGGACCTTGGTCTAGTAAGTTGGAGTTGTTGTCTTCAAGGTTTAGAGTTTCTGGGCTTAAGGCCCATAGTATTGTTTTGGAGCCCAAAGAAGGTAATGCTATAACGCCACATGCTCTTTTTCTTAGCTACCGTGCCTCTAATCGCAGGACACCTCTTGATCCAGAAGTGTACCCTCGCCCTACAGGTATGCAATGCATGTGCCAATCAATTATCTTAGTCACAGAGAAAAATATCTAGGTATAATGATAAAAATAATGTCTTGTTATTAAAATTTTGGTATTTAATTTTTGGTCACTTAAATTGTGTACTTTGGTTTCAAGTTTTTTTTTTTAATCATTTGAATATGTAGACCAAGTGGCAATGACCATCTAAAACTCATGCCCCGGTTTCGAATCCTAATGAAGATAGCATCATGCTAACAATAATATCGACATTGTCATAGGTCTTATAAACATTTTTTTTTGTCATTTAAATAAAAACGTTAGGCTCTTTTGTGGTTTAAGTTACAAACGTATTTTGGACCCTTAATATTAATTTGACGAACTAAAATGAAAATCTGACATCAACAACCTAATGTGTATAATTTTTTTTAAAGGGTTCCACCTAGGTAGCTTGATCGATATGAAGTGACGTCGAAGCAGTTTAAAAGAGGAGGTCTGGGTTTGATCCCCAAACTAACTAACATTTTTCTATAATTATTTTTTAAAGAACCAAAATGGTAAGAAAATAAGTTAAATACTACTTGAAAATGAAATGGTCCAAATGTTCTTAGAAATTGTTTTTGTACTTACATGCATTTGGATCCTCATTCATAGATTTTTTGGTTCCATAAATCGGATCAAACCATTTCTTTGGTCTATTTTCAAATTTGAGGAATGTCGGTTGTTTCGTTTGTGTATTAACTTAGAGGTCTATGATTCAGAATATCGTTTTTTATTTGATACCTTTGAATTATTAACTTATAGGTCTATGATTCAGAATATCATTTTCTATTTGATAGCTTTGAATTACATATTCGAAGTTCCCATTGACACAAAAGTGAAATCGAAAAATAATTAAGTGTGAAGATATAACTAAGCCATTAATAGATAGTTACATACTAATGTTTATTTTCTTTTCAGGGGAGGTGTATGTGTGTGGGATGTCAAAGGAGGAAGAGGTACCTGATGATCCAGAGGAGATAAGGGGTAACGAAGAATCAATTGCAATGCTGAAGAGGGTAGCTAAGACCGTATCAAGCCATCTCGGAGAAGAAGGAGTGAAGGTGGAGCAAGCGTGCTTTTTGCCGTGTACTGATGATGGCGTGCCGATTATAGGAGAGATTCCTGGGGTGAAAGGTTGTTATGTAGCAACGGGACATAGTTGCTGGGGTATTCTCAATGGTCCTGCCACTGGAGCTGCTGTTGCTGAGCTTGTACTTGATGGTCATTCCACCATTGTTGATCTCAAACGGTTTAGTCCTGCTAGATTTGTTGGGCGTACCAAGGCTTAGTCACTCTTGGTACATGGTGTGCTAGGACTCTTTTCAAGAGTTGCTTATTTATAACTTCATATGATGTATATATGATTGTTGGATTAGCAAAAATAAAGTATAGTAACTACGTTGCCAAGAATAATTTTATAATTTAATGAGTAGTGCCCGTAACAAGTTCGAAAAGTACAATTCATTGCCCTTTTCCATTGTTGAGTCAACAATATCAATCATAATCATAATTCATGAACTGGGGATGATTCAGAATGTTTTTAGAATCCTGCTCTCCCAATGCACTTTTCCAGTTAACTAACGTAAGTGTAAGACTATGCGTTAATTAACTAACGCCGCGTTAGTTAAAATGCGCATGAGTAAAACATTGTGTGAGTTAACTAACGCATAGTGTTAAACACATGCGGGAGTTAACTCACGCTCTACTGATATATCAATACAACATTAAATGCTGTAATGATATCCATTCAATGCAAAGTGTGTCACTAATGATCCGTAATCTTTACACGCTCATGATTGAGCCGAATTACGCCAGTTTAATAAGATTATCGGATAATACGACATAATCGATAAAGATTGTCGACGAACCCAATCAAGTAACTCTTGTCGCTCTCTCCATCTTGCATTTGTTGTAAAAAATGAGGCGGTGTCGTGACCTTCGCAAACAACACCGATAGGTACCGGTTTATGTTCTTCACTTTTACCAATGCAAGCTTGAAATAGAATTTTGACTTTAAACGGTTTCACATTAGCGGTTGATTTGACCATGTACATGGGGATATTGCCACGGAAGGGTACTTTTTATTAATTGGGCTACTTGCCAATCTCCTTACTAATTGGAGCTCATTTGCTTCGACTTTGCAACAATAATTTGTTTGTTTTTTCTTTCTATATGGAAGTAAATTAAGTTCGTTCTAGCCAACTTGCGCGGAGGATTGATATTGTTAATTCTATTAATCAAGATAAATATTGGGCTACTCTCAACTCCTACTACAGAAAAATCAAAATTTGGTTAAATAAAGTTTGGCTTATCATAATAGAGTGTGCAGTGTGCTAACTTTTTAGCTTCATGAAAATTAAAAACTGAACCTGGGTTTGTATAGGTTGCAGGATCCCCATGTAGGCTAGATAGTTTTATTAGTATAGATTTGGTTGGGGCTCCTGTCCCCCATAAACTCTGTATCTTCATTTTGAGAATTTCTGTTATCATCCTCCTAGCCTTTCGTGCACCCTCAAAACTTTTCATGTTACCCTTTCGAATTATATAATTCGAAATCAATTTTAGTATTTTTGAAATATATAATCCGAAACCACCAATACTCTAGCAAACAGCAGGAAATGCATGTATAATCAGGAAATGCATGTATAATTATATCAAAAAATCATTATATATGACGAAGTCTGTGCTACCCCAATCACCGCTTTCAAGATCTATGTCAACATCTTCATTAATTGATAGATCTTAACTACACAATCAAGCAAATATTATACGATAAACTTGTTCTCTTGAAATCATTATCTATCTTCATAACAAATTGGACCGTTGTTCTTCAAACCAGTATAGTTATAACAAACACGTGTTTATATAACTCGAGAGTAGTCTTCTTTTTGTAAGTTATTTTTGTAATTGTTGAGTTAGATCCCGATTCAAAGTAGATCTAAGGTGATGATCAGAGTTTAAGTATAGTAGAGAACTTCGGCAAAGCTCCACGGAGGAGGGTAATGTACCTACAAATACACTTATGCTCAAGTAAATATTTATGTTGTATAGTGAGTGACTTATTGTAATAGAATGTGTATATTTCTTCTAGTGTAGATGTCCTTTTATAAGTTAGATTTCAGATGAATTAAGATAAATCTTATAAAGGTCGTTGAAAAATTCTTGGTATGATTCACATATCACGGAGCGATCTAAAGTAAAATAAATGTTGTAGTGAATGGTTTGTTGTTGGGAAGGTATGCTAGTACATGGTGGTATATCATCTTAGCATGTAATTTTTTAGGCAAGGTCCTTTATGTATTGAGCCTCATCCCAATCCGTAACAATACAAAACTAGTTTAAAATAATATTAGAGTATATCTAAGATTTGTTGGGCTATTGTTACGAGGTCATTTGAGATAACACTATATATCTAGTCATACACATGAGAATAGTATATTAAGAGTCTCACGTTAAATAAAATACGACTTCAACAAATGTTTATAAATAATCATAAGTTCTCAATCTAAGATATAAAAAAATTGCTTCACCACACCAATGGTACAGTTTCTCACACTCTTAAAGAGGGGAATAAGTGTGTGGACTTCATGACAAAGATTTGGAGTTTTTTCTGATATTGATCTTCTTCTTCACGAGTCGCCTCTTACTGGTCTTGACAATATTATCAGAAGTGATGTTGCTAACACTTTATTCCTTAAGGAATAGTTAGTTTTTTCTTTGTCTGTTTGTTCTTTTTTCTTCTTGCCTTTACCTTTGTAACAAAGAAAAAAAAAACTACAAGTCTATTTTGTATGCTTTGGAGAATCACTAATCGTATTTCGTAGGTCTCTCTTTCCTTATAGTCCCTCCATTATCCATTCACACACATCTATATATTCAACCAAACAAACACCTAATATTAAAATTGATGAATCTCACAGTACTGATTAATGAAGCAAAGATACTGTTATCGTTGGTATTATTCCAATGCTCCACACCACCTCGACCATGTGCTAGCTTCATGTGCAAGCATTTGTGTCGGAATTCTGGGTGTTACAATTAATCATTATTTTTTAATTATTATTACTAGGTCTTTGGTACTACTGATAAACCTTAACGTTACTCACGGTCACATTATACAAGATCACTTTACAGTCTACACCTTAGCCCCCATATATATTTTATAACTTGATCTAAAGTAAAATATGCATATATTCTCAACTAAGATTATGGGAGCATGTGTGAATCAAGTTGTACAAATCTGTGTAGTAAGAATTAGACAAAGCACAAGACAAAATGCCAGTGAGAAACAAACCTGGTGTTAAGAAGCAGCCACTTAGGATTTAAATCCAAGTGTCCTATAATACACATTGTTTAATATTTGTTAGACTTTAGACTAAGTCACGCCATGCCTTCACATCCACGGGTCGACTCCGCTTACCAAAGCTCAACTGCTGACACCACCTCTTTTATATTCCTTCTTAACTTTGTTGACAAGTTTTTATCACCTTATTTTCTTCATTGATTTTTGTTCTCATTGGCTAAGTCCAATTAACTAATTAATCTTGACATTTTGAAAATTTTGTCACTACTCCCTTAAATAGAAAATCATTTTAGTTGGATGACTAGAATTAAAAAGTTGATAATATTATTAAATTTGTTGACAATTAACATTATTTTAGAAGTTTATATCCTTTAGAAAAGAGATTTGATTTATAGTTTTATCAAAGTATTAATTTAGGTTTTTTTAGATTACCTTTGAAGAATGGTGGGTAATTTACCCACCAACTAATGAAAATGAACAATTTATTGGTGGGGTCAAGATAATTCATAGATATAACTTAAAAATATAAATATTTATTGCTTGAGGTAAATTACCCACCATTCTTCTATGGGTACCCTAATTGTCACCATTTATTTATTACCTTAAAAAAGGTTACGTTTTTTTGAAAAAATATGTAATGTTCTTTTTGACGCATGTGTTTGGTTGTGCCGTGAGTATAATTGATTTTGTAGAATCCATTTCGGTTAAAAGTAATTCGGTTTAAAATTGGATATTGTTTGGATATATTTATGTAAAATGAGTTGAACTTTAAACATGTGTGTGAGAATCAATTATAGAATCAATAATGACAAATTTTACCTTCAAGTAGAATCTATTCTAAATGCAAAATCAATTCTACTAGACAACAACCAAACATGTTAGAACCAATTTTACACCTCTAATATCAATTATGGTTCATCTAGAAGTGAAACCAAACATACATGTTGAAGATGTGACATGTTTAGAGATGTGCTGATCAGTAAATGATTAATATATATGAGAATTTAAATAAATTATTTTAAAGATGAACTTGGAAAAATCTTAAAATCTTATACTTGGGTTAGGGACATAGAGGGTATGCATCTCTTCGAAATGTTTGGTTGCTGATCAACTTAGCAAAATGTCAAGAGACTCAGATTCCACGAGTTAACTTATTGGATAAGGAAGGGAGAAGCACGATCCGTTCATTCGGGGAAGCAAATAGAAAGGTTGAGTTCAAAGGAACAGCAATTGCGTTATTTCAAATATTGAAAAGTAAAGGCAAAAACAAACTTATTCATAGCTAAACTCCAATGAGTAAAGTGTTACACTAACTCAATGAATAGTCAAATTTCTTTTTGGCCCTTACTCATTGTACACCAACTTAAAGGCATTGGAGGAAGAATCTTTTCACAAACTTTGGGATTACATCCCCTACAAAAGGTCTTAATTGAAGGAATTAAGAAATGACATAGACATCACTAAATTCACCATTTACTAAAAATGTAATTTGTCTTGTAAAAAAAATGATTATTTGAATGTTCTTTCTTTTGAACTAAATTGGAAGGTCCTTTTTTATTCCTTTCTAAAAAGTGTTTTCCTTTATTGGTATATCCTTTTTTTGTAATATTATGGAGCGGGTTGGTGTTAGCATCTACTAGCCTAAATTTGTTCTTTTAAATTCTTAATTGGATGTGGTTAGGTTGGAATTGATAGTATGAATTAGGATAAATTACACTAGAGGTTCTTTAAGTTTGTGGTTTACAGTATATTACCTTTTAAGTTATTTTGATCAAACATAAATCCTTTAAGTTTGAGGTTTGTAACAGATTGGTCCTTTAAATTATTTTGGTCACACATAAGTCTTTTAAGTTTGTAAAGTTTTTCGATTTAGTCTTTTTAATAACCAAACAATGATGTGGTAGAAAGACTAAATTGAAAATGTTTACAAACTTAAAGGACTTATTTGTCACCAAAATAACTTAAAAGATCAATTTGTTACAAACCTCAAACTTAAAGAACTTATGTGTGATCAAAATAACTTAAAGGACCAAACTGTTACAAACCACAAACTTAAAGTACTCATGCTGAAATTTAGCCTATAAATTACCATGTCTTTAAATATAGGATCCGTATAAAAAACTTCTTTATTATTTTTTTATAAGCTTTATTCAACTTTTCAACTGAATTAGTATCTTTTTATCAAAATTATTTTACCTCTTTTTTTTAGTAAACAATAAGCATTATAGAGTTTCTACAATACATTGACAAATTAAAAGGTTTAAGAACAATTTGTTTTGACACATGTATACTTTTTTTAAATATTGTGATAGTTAAAAAAGATAAGTCTTGGTAAACACAATGGTATTATGGTAGCCATGAGTTTGATTGGGGTAGGCAGCCCTCATCAATTCATTCAACTTCATATCATATTTTTATATTAAAATAAATTTAATTGTTAAACAAATTTTGTTTACGGGGTATGTTATTTAATTAAATTTCAAAGTAACTAAGAATTTACTTAAACTTGTAAAAACAAGTCAAGTTTTTAGTAAATTCAGTTTCATTGTCAACATTTCTAATTTTATAATTGAGAAATGCTAACAACACACCTTCTAACACATTTTCTTTGATTGGTTAAAATTCACATGGGTCTCACCAAATCATGTGGGTCCCATAACAATTTGGTGAGACACATGTGGATTTTAACCAATTAAAGAGAGTGCGTTAAAAAATGTGTGTTAGAAGGTGTGTTGCTGACATTTCTATTTTATAATTTAGTCAATAAAATTCTATATTTAAAAAACAAAGGTAGTTCATATATTCAGAAGTGCACTGTGGGAGCTTGTTTGTTAACATTGAAGTCACAATCCAAACCGTTGGTTTGGTACACATTAGATCATCTATCCAACCTTCATAGTGTGAACTCTGTTGGTCATCTTCCTTGAACAGCCATGGCCCGCAACCTTCTCCTTTCTAGTAGCTCTTACCATCTTTATTATATGGGTAGATAATATATGTACTAAAAAATAACAATATACAAGTGCTTTAAGAGCCTTTTTATTACCTTTTATTTTTTCTTAGCAAGGTTGTTCTTAAGGAAAAAAAGAATTAAAGCAGCTTTCACTATTAATAGGGCCATAAAGTAAAAGTTAAATAAACTTTAGTCTAGATCATCTTTGCCAAGTTAATTTTTTGTACCATATAAAGCAGGTATCGTCAGACCTTTTGAATCTTGAGATTGATTATTCTTTAAAGGGTAAGGCATACTTTCTTACCTGTTTGTATTTTTTAAAACAGGAGGTTAGTAAAGCTGCCACCAAATATTTAAATTGCAGGAGCCAATTTAATAATTTAAATAAACGATAATGTAGGTGATAATGCGATCCCATATGTGATCTAAAATATGAATGAAGTTATGAGTAGGGGTGGACCGTGGAAATAGGTAACATCAAGTTATGCTTCGTGAAGTTTAAGTTTGTTTTGTCAAAAATTTGAAAGCTTAAACGTAGTTTGTAGCTTGTCATAGAATATTTTGTAGATTTGAGTATAACCTTTGGAAAGTTTGATATTGTATGTTATGCTGCATAAAAACATATTTCATATAAATGTATTTAAATAAGTAATCATATGTGTTTGAATAGACGAATGAGCTAATAACTTAATAAGATTAAATTATTATTTGATATTTAACATGACATTTTAGAAAATTTAACTAAGGATGTTCATGGGGTGGGTCAACCTACACATCCGGTGATACAAACTGACCCAACCGTCTAATTATCCAAACCCGACCATTTATATAACCTGACTCAACCCGCAAAATTTAGTTCATATATTACGTTTAAGTTTTTGAACTTTTGGACCTAACTCTCTAGTATTGATTTATTATATTATTATTATTTTATGTCAAAAACTTAAGAAATATATTTATGTTTTTTTATCGGAGCTTAATTTCTATCAAAAACAATTATGAGTCCAACCTAACCCTAATTCGATTTAAAATAGGTTCAAATTCAAACCCATGATTTTTTTTTTAGAATTTTAAAAATAATATTAAAAAAAACATTTTATTTTAGACCCACAACCCGTGAACCCAAACCTATCCAACCCGTTCACGGTTGGGTTGATTTTGTTTGGTTTGACAGTGAAAATATGGTTTGGGTGAGGAATCTGACCCGTTGAGAGTTGAATATGTTGGATAACGGGTTTGATCAAACCTGACCCAATCGAACATATGTACACCCCTAAATTTGACTACATATACATCATCTTAAATTTCTAGTTTATAATAATATATTTAAAAACGAAAAAAATTAATGTAAGTTAATAAGATTTAAATTATTGATAAAAGTTAACAAATTTTTAAAATTAATCCAAAGTACAAAATTTAATATAATAGTTATAAAAATGTTTTTTTTTAACAAACTAAAATGATATATTAACAACTATGATGTACCCCGCACAAGGCGTGCAAAAGACAAACCACACAATAGTATTTACAAACTCAAGGTGCAAAACACAAAGAAAGCGCATGCCACCACCGACAAAAGAACTTACAAGTGGTCACCCATACAAAGGAGCGGATGTTACCACCAATAGAAAGCACCAATAGTTATAAAAATGTTATTCGTATTTATTTAAGTAGGCCGACCTGGTAGATCTAGAAAAGAATAAAAAATTATTGTTTGTAGTCCGGTCTTTTTAGCTAAATAGACTTACAAAGAAGTCTTATCCTTCTCCATTTTAAAAAGAAAAAAAATGCTAATGTGTCCTTAGAACATTTTTTCAGCAATTAAAAATAGTAACTTTACATATAAAATTATGTGATTATGACTTTTATATTTATTTGACTGCTATTTTCAAAACAAAATTTCTTTTTAAAAATTCTTGTTAGCGTTACCCTTTAAAAAATATATAGACTGACTTGTTGTATGTCCTTAGGGGTCGATCTTGTCTATTTCGATCCCTAGTCATGAGTGTGAACAAAAGAGATGGAAAATTTTCTATTTGAATTGAAAGATGTAATAGTGATAGGGATAAACATGTACTATTTTGATGTTCAAATTCATAATCTAACATGGCAAATCTACTGCATGTCGTGTGTTTTTGAAAAAGTGTAAACGGACAGAAACAAGGGTCTGGTTGGCTTTTGTCCACCGTCAAATATAAAGGACACAAATTATTTTCCATAGAATCATACAAAATTATTTTCCATAGTACTATAAAATTGTTTTCCATAGTATTATAAAATTGTTTTGGCCAATCTTCATTACTATTACGGTTTATATAGTTATAGTTCATCGTTAACTATGAGAAAAAAAACAAGATATGCCACGATAATTAGATTCGTACAACGTATTTATTGTCTCCCTTGCAGAGGGATGGGTCCATATATTCTCGCGGCAATGAAATTCAATATGAGTTGGTCCTTAACTTGTTTGTTCACGCATTAATTTCACCCAAATGCTAGTGAACATATGTAAAATTGGAAATGGTGTACATTTAATTTAGTTAGATAAGATATTTTTTCACTCTTTTTGAAATTAATTAAGCCAATAATGACGTTATGACGGGATAGCATTGTTCAATTTTGGGACCCTCTTCAATAATGGTGGTACTACTACAATATCTTTTCCAATCAGAAATTATTAGTACAAAGAAAAATAAACAGTGATTTTTTCTGTTTCTAAAATTATTTCCCCTATTGATTCCTGGTTTCACAATTCACATGTTCCTAATTCCCCGTTCTTTCGAATTTGTAAAAGGTGAAAATTAAGTGTATCCAATTAGTGAAGGGGTAGATAGATTTGCGTAGAATTTTATTAATTTTGATCCATTCATAGGAAATTAAAGTAGAAGAAAACAAATGATACAGCCAGCCATGAGTCACGACTATTGTCTATAACAACGTAGTACGTTTGTCCATTTATTTACATAAAATAAAGTAGTCAATATTTTATGTATACGTAACAGGCTTTTGAGAGTAACATAAATAAAAAAGAAATAAAAGTCCAAGACATAATTATATTGACAGGGTTATAATTGAAGGACTCGTGAAGTCAATAACCAAAGAGTTGCAATATCCTACAACTCTATCTGCGTGTCAAGTAGTAGTAGAGAAAGGAGTGGTGATATATAGACATTCTCATGTGGCAATACACTCTTTACATTCACACAGAATTTTGACACGTGGTAACCTGGACCTTACACAATAAAAGAGAAAGTGTAGTTGTGAGATTAATTTTCTAAAACATCCCTAATACATAAGGTGTATAATGGGATGTATGAATAAAAGAGTATTCATCAATCATTTTCCAGAGAAAGATACTATAGTGTTATTATTACTCTCATAACTTTACAAAGTTGGTGTTTGATCAAGATGGCTCCTAAAATACTATAAAAACATTCATAAAGATCAACAAGAAATGGGGTTTATACATAGTCTTCATTCAAAATATTAATATATGTATTATTAGGTATATGGATTCTCATAATGTATCTATTTAATGAACACTTATATTTTTATTAGGTTAGGATTTCTTACTCGTACTTGACATTAAACTAAAACAGTAGAAAACCACTTATACTAAATGAAAAACCAAATCACAAATATAGCGAAATTATATGCGATCCTATTTCAAAATGGAGGGAAAAAAATTGTAGTTGGTCTTAGTCGGAATACACGGGTCAATGGTCAATGATATCAATTAGTTATGTAATATTAATTTTTCACTAGATCAAGTATTTCCCAAAACAATATTGTAGTAGTTAAGTGTAATCCTACTATAAGAATACTCTATCAAGTAAAAGTTCATTTCTACAGCTTTGTACTATTTTTTACCCACATTCACGAGAAGTCATTCATTTTTAGTCAAACTATTGACTATGATGCCTTCTTTGGTCATTAGAGGTACATACTCTATCGAAAGACATCCATATTAGACTAACAACACATGAATTTAAATTTAATACAATAATTGTGTTACATATAATCAATCTCAATCGACAAATCTCAATTAAACGATTAAATTTTTTTGAAGCTAATTTTGTTCTTGTATAGTCTAAATCATTCCGTATCGATTTAACGACCCAAATTGTTTCTTGTGTGCTGTTACAAGGCAATGAGGGTCCGCGACTTGGACAATACACATTCACCAAAAACATTAAAAAAATCAGATATATTCTCTCATCTACATTTCCATTCATGCCACACTTGTTATTTAATATTCAGTACTCTTGATAAATAGAATGCAACAAGAACTGAATCAGAAACTAGACAGTGAGTAATGAGAAAGCCATTAAACTATTTAGAGCTCAACCATAAATTGTAGCAGCGTAGGTCCATAGAGAGAGAGCATATTTGCAACAAGAGGTTTGAGTTTTGTTGAGCTGTAAATGTCCTTCTTCTACAACCTTTTAATATCAACCCTCATATAGTAATAGTAGTATAGTTTTATTTTATATATTTTCATTCATCAACAATATAATTCCATCCACATGGACCTCTGTCCTATCGCATTAAATCCCCGTTACCTCTTTCCCTCTTCTTTCTCTCTCCGTTCTCTCTTCAAACAATGTTCAAAAACCACTCTCTAGTAATAAAATTTCTAAAACCATGAAATTCAAAACACTTTCTCTTCTTCTCACACTCTTATCTTTAACCCTAACCCTAAACCAATGTTTTTCACTCACTAACGACGGTGTTTTGTTACTTTCTTTCAAATACGCTGTTCTTAACGACCCTTTATTGGTGCTGTCAAATTGGAATTTCAGCGACCAAACACCATGTTCATGGAACGGTGTTTCTTGTTCCATAATAACACCAAGCACAAAAAATGATTCACCGTTTAGGGTTACTGGTTTATCACTACCAAATTCTCAGCTTGTTAGTTCAATCCCTTCTGATCTTGGTTCCATTGAACATCTTCAAATTCTTGATCTTTCTAACAATTCCATTAATGGGTCTCTTGCTTCAAACTTTTTTCAACCAAATTCTGAGCTTCGTTTTCTGAATTTTTCGAACAATTTGTTAACAGGGGAAGTTCCAGATTCTTTAACAGAGCTTAGAAATCTTCAGTTTCTTAACTTTTCAGACAATGCTTTCACTGGAAAACTACCAAACAATCTCTCAAACATGCAAAACTTAACCGTAGCTTCGTTTAAGAACAATTACTTCACTGGTTTTCTTCCTAAAGGTTTACGAACTCTACAAATTTTGGATCTGTCTTCAAATTTGTTAAACGGGTCATTAACTCAAGATTTTGGTGGTGATTCCTTGCGTTACTTGAATGTTTCTTACAACAGATTTTCCGGTGAAATTTCACCGGAATTCGCCGAGAAAATTCCGAGTAACGCAACCGTTGATCTATCATTCAACAATCTCACTGGTGAAATACCAGAGTCCCCTGTTTTGTTGAACCAGGAAACAAAAGTGTTTTCTGGTAACAGTGATCTATGTGGTGAACCAATGAAAAATCCTTGTTCAATTCCTTCTTCACCTTCTTCTGATCCTCAAGGTTCTTCTCCAAATTCTCCTCCTGCTATCGCTGCAATGCCGAAGACTTTTGATAACGATTCTCCTCAATCACCAACAAGAGAGTCTTCAGAGAAGAAACAGAGTGGTTTGAGAAAAGGAACTATTATAGGAATTGTTATTGGTGATTTTGTTGGAATTGGAATCTTAGCTATGGTTTTTGTTTATGTTTATAAACTAAAGAGAAAAAAAGATGCGGAAAATGCAATAAAAAATGAAGCTGCTACAACAAGAAGTGAGAATTCTTCTTCAACCTTAGACACAAAAGGGTTTGCTAGGTGGTCTTGTTTAAGAAAAAGAACAGAAGATGAAGAATCCTCGGAGACACAAAGTTCTTCAGATAGTGACGTGGAAACATCACAAAAAAATGTTGATAGTGTTGAGAATCAAAAGCAAGGTGAGAACAAAACTGGTTCTGGTACGGGCACTCTGGTTATAGTTGATGGCGAAAGAGAGCTTGAAGTGGAAACACTTTTGAAAGCTTCTGCATATATTTTAGGAGCTACTGGTTCAAGTATAATGTATAAAGCTGTTCTTGAAGATGGAACTTCTTTAGCAGTTCGTAGAATCGGTGAAAATGGTGTTGAAAGGTTCAAGGATTTTGAGAATCAAGTTCGGGTTATAGCTAAATTAGTTCATCCAAATTTGGTTAGGGTCCGTGGTTTTTACTGGGGACACGATGAGAAACTCATTATCTATGATTTTGTTCCTAATGGTTGTCTTGCCAACGTTCGTTACAGTAAGTAATTTCTTTAACTTTGGTAAATATTTAATTTTACTGTTTTTTGTGCATGTTAGTGTATTGCATTTGTTTTTACTAAAATGAACTAGGGTTATAGGATATGATATTGTTATGAGTCATGATGTTGATGCTGAAGTAGGTGCAACGGAACCCTTTACTTTAATGAACCATAGTCAACCCTGTTATGACTTTTATTTCTTTTGATTTTTAACTTTTTGATTTTTTTCATATGATGTTGAAACTTTAATGTCAAGGATCGTTCCATGGCTTTCTGAAAACGATACGCGTGACCATAATTGGAAACATTTACATGCCTATTGTTTCTTGTTTTTGTTCTTGTTTTTGTGACTCTCTTATCATTATCAAATCCAAGTGCAAATTGGAAAAATAGGACCATTTTCCTTTATTTTATGTGGACACATCATTCATGTGCTTCTATTATTCGTGGTTCTCATAATTTAGCACATAATTGGAAACACTACATGCTTATTGTTTCTTGTTTTGGCCAATTGTCACTCTCAAGGCTCTCTTTGACAAGGGTAGTTTTTGAGCTTATAACAAATAATCCAATTCATAGCATACAAGCTTATATGATAAAAATAGACTTTGATTATTTTTTTTTACTAGACTTTGATAATAAAAAAAATCATGCATTTTTTTTTCCATAGATTATAGAGTTTTTTGATAAATTAGTTCAAGTAGTTTATAACTTTATTGGAGTATAGCTCATAATTTTATCTTAATTTTATATTTGTTATCTTAATTGAAAATAAAATAAGTATTATGAACTATAATTTTTTTTTTGAGGGGATGAACTATAATTTTTTTTTATAGATTATGTCATTTCATATTTATTAATTAGTTCAGTCACTAATTCTAGCAAACACGACAAATTTAACCTACTAGTTTATCTACTATAATTTATTGGCTATGACCTATTGACTTTTTTTACCAAGCAAATCCCAAATTCATAGGTGCAACTAAAAAAATAGGACCATTTTGTAGTATAGTATGTTGAGTATTATGTGGACATTCACGTGCTTCAATTATTTGTGTTTCTCATAATTTATCACAAAATAGTTTGTTCTTTTCTTTTCATCTTTGTGTTTCATTTTATGTAGAGGATATTTTTTCCATTCACCGACTATTGTCTTGCTTTGTTTTGATGAAAAAGTACATTTATGTGTGCTTGGAATGAATTTCAGGGAAAGTGGGGTCCTCACCTAGCCACTTACCGTGGGAAATACGGCTCAAGATAGCAAAAGGTGTGGCACGTGGGCTGACTTATCTCCACGAGAAGAAGCACGTGCATGGAAACTTGAAGCCTACCAATATTCTATTGGGCAATGATATGGAGCCCAAAATTGGAGACTTTGGGCTTGAAAGAATAGTAACAGGTGACACAAGTTATAGTAAAGCTGGAGGTTCAGCAAGAATTTTTGGAAGTAAAAGATCATCAGCCTCACGTGATAGTTTTCAAGATGTTACATGTGGGCCTAGCCCAAGCCCAAGCCCAAGTTCTATAGGTGGTGTGTCACCTTATCATGCTCCTGAATCACTTAGGAATTTGAAACCTCATCCAAAATGGGATGTTTACTCTTTTGGGGTAATGTTTCTTGAACTATTAACGGGGAAGATTGTGGTTTTGGATGATATGGGCCAAGGCCCAGCGGTTTTGGTTGAGGATAAGAATCGGGCTTTGAGGATGGTTGACGTGGCGATTCGTGCTGACATGGAAGGTAAGGAGGATGCCTTGTTGGCTTATTTTAAGTTAGGGTATAGTTGTGTGACTAATGTACCTCAAAAAAGGCCACAAATGAAAGAGGTGTTACAAGTACTTGAAAAAACACCATCTACTATTTCTTCATCGTATTATTATAGCCACTGAAACATGATTGTTCCATATTTTGTTTTGTAGAAAAAGAAAAATCAGTGTATGTAGTTATGATAAACTAATAGGTTTTTGTGTTTGAGTTCAGTGTTGTGTGTATTGTAATTGTTGGAAGTCCATTGACTATATCTCTGTCAATTTGTTTACTAATTTTCACCAAACACATTCTATCTCTATTCCTTTTTTACTTCCTTGTGCAATAAGCTCAACATTTACCAACCATGTTTTTTACTCTTAGTAATGAAAACATTTGATTTCATTATTTATTTTCTTATCAAAGATACTATGAATACGAATACACTCTACGAACGCCTTTAAATATATAATTTAAAGATATCGTAGTTTATGAATATCAATCATATCATCTACTCAAAATGCTAACATAGCTTTTGAAATGATATCTGGCACATGCCAAACCATTCAAATACTAAAATTATAATGCATTTGAGCTAAGTATAAGATGTTGATTAAGGTCATCAAAGCCATGATTGAATAAGTTGTACTATACCAATAATGCATCAAACCAAAAATTAAGTTATCATATAACATATCATGCAAATAGACATATATTATAATACTGAATAATATGTATCAGAATCAACAACTTAATTCTAAGAGATGCCAAGAAGTTATGCATCATAGCAGTATAGCAAAACTAATCAGAGTATATATAATATCAAAGATATTGTCATACACACATCATATAATACTGGAATATTGATTAATTCATACCCAATGATATTATCATACACGCAGCATAATGCTACTCACCCATTCTTCAAACAGACCAAGAGTTATAGTAAAACAGTGACAGTTAGGTAAAGAAAAGTCAAGGAGAATAAAGGTAACTATGACTAGATTTAAATAAGTAACTACATGAAATCGTATAAAAATAAATCATAATATGAAATCTAAATGAAAACTTTTATTTTCCCATTTCCTGTATTTCCCTTTTTTTATAGACCAAATTGCCTATTTTCTTTTTGGTTTCCATAGGTATCCTCCACTTGAAATTGAAGTAATTCTATTTGAGATTTCTCAACTTTAAATGTGTGTATCCTTGTCACTCAAGATTAACATTAATTCGTAATTGGGAGTCTAATATCTTCTGCAAGACTCAATTGACATTTGTCCTGTATTTCTTTTATAGACCAAATTCATATATCTATTTTTGAATAATTCTTGGATGGACACAAGAATTTGGTCACTCTATTTTATCACACACAAAAAAGTGCACATGCTATAATCATTTGAAAATTAATTATTATTTAATTATTATTTTTCTACTTTTTTCTTATGTGTGTGACCAAACGAAGGGTCCAAATCCTTGGTCCACCCAAGAGTTGCTCTCTATTTTTAGGGAAGCCAATTTCCTGTTGCTGATATTAGCATAATTGATATTTGCATAATTGCTCCAGGTGTGTTACTCTAGCTGCCAATCAAATAAGATCAGAAATTATTGCTTGTTTTAGTATAAAACAGTGGTCATCAAAAGATCTACATTCTGAAACAGTGAATATAATATTTAATACTTTCTGTATTATTGATATTGAAGATAACAAAGATATCACTTATGGTTTATTAAGCTTCAACTGCAGTTGCCTTAATCGGAAAATTATCAAAAACATCGATATCAAAGTTTAGATCGCAAATTTTTAAAACTCTGTTGTTAATTTAAGTGATTATGAAGCATGTATAATTTAGTAAACAAAACGGACACACCTTTTAGAGTTCTTTATATTTGGCATACTTTACCATATATGTTGAAACATGATGCAGTGCAGAAACTGTTAGGTACATAACTGTCACCTTCACTGTCTCGGATAGGGGAGTATAGGACAAGACACATCTTGTAACATATAAGCCTTATCATAAATAAAGACGATGTTATGTATTTGTTGGTTAAAATGTATTTGTTGCGAAATATATATTTGACCGTCGGTGGTATTTAGCGTACACAAATAAAACAAATTTTTGTAGGGTTTGATCTATTTTTGAAACAGATTATTGGATTGTTGTCATTAGAAGGTTGATCTCACATTTTAACCTCTCTTTGAATTTGTTCTCAATTTCCTTCAATTTCAGATTGGAACACCTTAGTTTCGCAAAGTAAATTTGGACCGTAGTAATATTCTTAAAGGCCTAAAAGACCTCCAGAAGGGCTTTTAGGCCCTCTCAGAAGCCTCAGCGTCCTCCAGAAGGGGTATGAGGCCCAAAGCGCGCCTTAAGTTGGGCGCCGCCTTAAAGAGCTTTTGGAAAGCTCCAGAAGTCGCCTAAATACCCAAAATATCCTTATTACTTGTTGACTAAGTAACCCAAAATCAGACCCATAGAGGGCTATAAATACCAACTTTGAGAGCCTTCTCAAAGCATGACCAATACAATACAAACTCTAATACGATTAATGTACTTTTTGCAAGTACAAAATTGTTTCATGGATTCCTTAGCTCGTTAGCGTCATAATGGATTTTTATTTTTTTTTAGTTTCTTTCAATTTTGTTAGAGCATCTCTTGAATCGACCTTTCTATGGACACGTTATTTATATAAGTCAAAAGGTCTAGTTAATATGTGCATTAGATTGTAACCATAGCCATAGGGATTGAATGGAATTCCTATAGCCAGACAGAGGATGGGGAGTGATGTCGGCACTTCGTATGTGGATGAAATATAGCCTGCGTGTGTGTGGTCGTCAAAGCTATGATTGAATAAGTTAAAACGACAATGTACGAGCAAGATATGTGTTGAATAAGGTCATCAAACCAATGATTGAATAATAAGTTAGAACAGCAATGTATCAAAACAAAAGCAATTATTAAGGTATCATATCATATTACATCATGCAAAGACTTGTATAACACCAAATAGTTGATGTATTAGAATCAACCACTTGTAAGTCCAGCAAACAAACTTATTATAAGGTCAGCAAACAAATTGGAAAGATTTAAAAAATCTTTTGACAAATGGTTATAAAGTTTGTTTTAAGTGAAAATAAGTTAATGTTACTCCCTCCGTTCCTTTTTAAGTGTCTTTTTAGCATGTGTTTTTTGTTTTTATTTAACTGTCCTTTTTGTATTTTTCGGGTATGATTTGTCAATTATACCCTTTTTCAATTACTCTTAACTTTTTCAATAAATCTAATTAATGTTATCTATTTGGAAAGCTAAAGTTTGTTTGTTTTAAACAAAGTTTGTTTGTTTTTTTTAAACAAAGTTTGTTTCTTATTATCTTCAAATTTAAACAAAATTTTGTTACAAACAATGGTTCGAAGAAGAGTTAAAATTCTATAAATAAAATGAATAACAATTCTATAAATTTAAAAATTCTATAAATAAAATGTCGCACAATGCGAATCTAGCATTGGTTGAAG
>Ga0209282_1000256_pt1 | contig 26848 bp, 13 predicted proteins | sample Mtrugardesep15_FD_187529 | JGI IMG/M metagenome (GOLD analysis project Ga0209282, IMG submission 187529) | Root nodule microbial communities of legume samples collected from California, USA - M. trunc garden sep15 (SPAdes) (version 2) | ecosystem: Host-associated > Plants > Roots > Nodule...
ATTGCCTGTGTTATTACTGAAGGTTGATGAACCATCTTGTTCAACACCAACAAGAAGACTCTTCAATTTACCTAGCGTTTCATCTATAGAGGAGCTAAGAACTCCATCATTTGAGGAACTTTTGAAGGCATTCTGGGATGCAAAATCTCAGAAGCTAGCAAATGGAGATATTAAACACATTGGTTTATATGAAGACACTCAATCAGTAAGAGATTCCAGAGTTCCTCTTACCACTATTAACTAAGAGACACTCAAATTCTGTAAATATCATATTGTTCAAATGTAATTCTATAAAATGATATATTTATTCATTATTATTTTTGGGAAATAGAGGAAGAAGGTTACCATTTTATAGTTAAGTTTCACTTCGATATTGTCATTTGAGATTGGTATGCAATATGATTTTGACGAGTTTGCACTAAAGTTTTCTTTTACATGCAAGTTTTTATTATAGTTAAGCATTCCTAACACGTATAATTGACATTGTCATGGACTCATGGCTAATTGACATTGAAGTCTAAAAGATAGTAAAAATATTACCATAGATGAATTTTTCAATGGAAAACATTTTTTATCCGGCTCCCATAGTTGTATTACAATTTACAAACATTCCCACGTTTGGGATATTCGTTCGAATGAAATTTGATGATTAATATTCAAACTGATTATAAAATAAAATTAAAATCTGTATTTCTTTGTACTGTATACAATTTCTACGGTTTCACACATCAACCAACACGTCAAGCAAACAGATACGTAACAAGAAGAATGTACATCACTCGACATATGGAGCCATTTTCTCCTCATGCAGTCATGCTTAATCAGATCAGATAAAGTATTTTGCTTTGTTCATCCTCCTCCTAAATACGACTTCTGGTGATGTGTGTGCCTGTGTGGTACTTTGTCAGGAGTAAGAGACAAAGGGAGATTCCCAAACATGGGAATAAGTGTTCGTACAACAGCCTGGTCACATGTGATTATGTGAAGAGATACTTCTCTCGGATGTGGGGTAAGTAAAGGGGCAGTTAAATAGGTCCTAGGTCAAGGATGTCTGAGTGGAAAAGCTGCAGATTGGAATTGGAAGTATCACTTATTTTTGGGTTATTTTGGGTTACAGTGAAAAACCTTTATACTCAATCTACAATTGAGATTGATATTCTCAGTAATTGCTTGTAACAAACACTATAATGTCATGTTGCAAACAAATGGAATAATACTGTAAGGATTGGTGATGGGTGACGATTCCATCAAGATGTACCACTTGGAATTGGAAGTGACATGGACCACAAACTTGTAGACTGGTGATGGGTTTAGTTGCTTTTGATAGACTTATCATAGACAACACAACCACGTGGGAAAAAAAAAACTAAATAGATATGAATAAAAAAGAAATAATTGTTTTTTTCTAGGGGGAAAAAAGAACGAATTGTTAAATTGGTTCTTAAAATTGAGTATAGATTAAAATAAAATAGTCTGAGTTTTATAAATTCGTAAACATACGTACTTAAAATTACATAATGCTTCGGGTATACATTTCATACAACTCCAAAACTTGCACACTCTGACCAAATATTAAATAATTTTTACTACAACAACCAAGCCTTATCCCACTAAGTGGAGTCGGCTACATAGATTAAATGACGCCATAATGTTCTATCATAAACCAAATTTAGATCCAACTTATTGACCTCTAAATCCTTTCTAATGGTTTCTCTAATAGTTTTCCTATGTCTCTTGACTCTCCTCCATTTGAACTACTCTTTTTACGATGACATCTACAGGTCTTCTCTCTACATGCCCAAACCAACTAAACTTATTTTCTACCAACTTTTCTACTATAAGTGCTACCCCCACTCTCTCTAATGGTGTCATTCGTAATCCTATAAAATAATTCTATAAAGTTGATATAAGATACATTGTATATCACGTGTCTATTTATTGTTGGAATATCATAGCCTCTAATAATAGAAATTACCATTTACTCAATAATAATAATAGAAATTACCAAATCTTTAAAAAAAATAGAAATTACCAAATGAATTACATTTTAATTGAAGTATTTATCAATTTACAAAATTCCAAGACTATTTTCAAAAGGACGAGACAACTTAAACAACACCATTTAATATGCTTTTGTTGACACAACTTTGAGTGGGTTATTTTATGTATCGCAAAACAGCACCAACAGTCAGTACCCAAGGAACAGGATGTAAGTAAGTGTTTTCCATTTCAAAAATCAATTTCTCTATTCACCAATCGCCCAAGCATAAATAAAAATATACAAACATGCAAAGAGAGCAAAAAATGCCTTCTCTTTTCTGTCTGAGTCGTAAATGATTAATATTTTGTCCTGATCATTTGGATGGACAGATTTATTGGATGTACCACTGACATCATGTCTTAATTGAACCGTTTATATACATAATAATATAAGAATTTTGCGATTCAATACAATAGTGCCACTCAGAGCTTCTTGATCCCTCACACAAGAAGCAAAATAAGATCATTTTATATCGAGAACCAAATGGTATTATTATATATGAAAAGTAAAGCCACAAAAACATTCAGCTAACCTAACCAGCTTCCATGATCTTCAACAAGATCTCATATTCTATCCTATTCTTTCCGACCAAATCAATATACAAAGATACTGCGCCCGCAATATATACAAGCACAGCTATAACCGGTGTAATTGAACTCTTGAATGTGAATGACTGAAGCCTGCAGAAACATGTAGGTCTTTGTGTAAGTCCACTGATATCACAAGTATTAATAGATGCTCCAATTTGAATAAAAGATGGCAAAACAGATTAATTAAATATTGGAGTATAGTTCATAGTATTTATTGTAGGTTGCAGGATAAGATATAAAATAATTAGGTTAATGTTGGTAAGGAAATAATTAAATCCGTTGAAAATTTAAAGGGTCTTGTAAAAATAAACAAATGAAATTCTCAAGAGGATCATATATTTATGGACAGAGTTTGTAAATAAGTATATCACACAACCAAACATCAAAGAGCAATCAGAATAATGCTACAATACCTGCAGATTTCTTCACAATAAGGTTGCACTTAGTAGTCCAACAGGTCTTTCTCTCCCAAAGGATTCATCACCAAAATCTTCATTTGTTGAATTTTCTTGGCATAACTCTCGAGTAGGATTCAAATCAAGAGCCTCCCAAGTCAATGAATTATCCTCACAAGAATTTCCTACTTCAGAAACAGGATTGACAATGACATGATCCTCCGCATTCGGCCTTGTATCAGTAGACAGAAGTTGAACCGCTTCCTTATCGTCTTCAATTAACGGTGGATCCACATTGAGATCAGAGCACAAATCATATCCACTTTGCTCTCCAGTCCCATTACAAGCAACAGTTACTGGTGCCTGATCTGATTGGTCAGCAACATCTTTTTTCTGCCTCTTCCATTTCTTTGTGGACGATGTGCCATCATCGTCAAAATCTTCTTCTTCTCTTTCTCTATGTAAATAAACCCACAGTTTTCTCTCCTGATCAAATAGTACACAAGGATCACGTTCATAATGCAATCTATCCAAGGCTCCACTAACTACTTGGTTAATTTTTTCATCAGAGACATCTTCAACAATGTATTGAGAATCTCGAATTAATGTACAAACATCTGCTCTAGTACCAATACTTCCAGGCAACCTAGCAGCTGCATCTCTGACAAGACAGAGAATTGTAACATGTGGTGGACGATCACGTTTCAACATAAAATGGTCTCTGGCTTTTGATGTTGGCTTACCACCACATCTTCTCAATGGAGCCACAATAGACTTTTTACCATCAGCTGCAGTATACGAGAAAGCTCTATCTGGAATTGAGTACCTGAGAAGTTCCTCCTTGCGAAAATAAGCCCTAACTTCCTCTGAACTTGGGCTTATGGTGTTAAGACTCTTTTGGGCCCTAAGGTCTCTAAACCGTTCCTTCTCATCAAGGTTGACTTGCATCAATTCCAAGGGTGGTGCAGGGAGACTTCCTATTTGTTTAAGAGTATCCTGACCACATTTCAACCAATTGGCGAAGGAATCAACCAACTTGACGAGCATCTTATGAGGTAGGCCCCAAGCTTCAGGAGATGTCACTTCCTCAACGGGATCATGGTCAGGTGAGTTATGTAAAACCGGGCCAATCCATGACCAACTTCTTGTAGATTTTTCATAAACTGCTAGTACCTTCCAAGCCTTTGCTCCTAAAGGTGCCGTTTTGGAAGAGAATATCTTTAGAACACCTCTAACCAAATCCTGCAATGGCTCTTGTGTCTCAAGAATACATGGATCACCAGGGTTTGATCTGACACGATTAACAATCTCCTGAATGGTAAGAGATGGCGTATTCTTTTGGTCAGAAGGTTCAACATTGGCAGCCACCTTATCATCCACCTTATCGGTAGAAATAACACCATTGAGACTGTCTTCCTGCGCTTTGTTCTGCTGTTCTACAGGCTTCCCCACCTCCAAACTTTCTACTGCAGGTGGACTGATCATTGCTGTGCGGACTGCAGTAAGAAGATGCATAACAGAAAATGAAAATCCAGTATGAACAGTGGGTGTGATCAAAATATATGGCTTTTTCTGTGGCTTGGTCTCCACTTCCACTTCTGCTGTTACCGTATCAGTAAGAGGCAGTTCAGAATTCTCCATTGCAGAAATAACCATCTCAGCCCCTGTTTTTTTCTTTGACTTTCGTTTCAAAGAAAAAGCAGGCAAATCATCTATTTTGGAAGGATTACTTGAAAGAAGATTGGCATCTTCATCTCTTTCACCAATATCTGTTGCACCAAACTTCATTTTTCGCTTCTTCATTGCTGAGTTACAACCAAGTAATGGTACCTCAGATCTTTCATTATGATCATCCTTATGTGCAACATTTTTCTGCCCTTTTCTCCAAAACCTGCTCTGTCCAACTTCGTTTTCATCTCCTAGCATCCGGTTCTCAAGTGTGTCATCCTCATCATTACCATAATCATGTAAATATTTTGACCTCATAATGGAATGGTCAAAGCCAGTTCTCCCTTTCTTCTTATGCTCAACAGCATATGAAGTTGATGAGGGCATGTCAAACCTTTGAACAGGTTCATCTCGTATTCGATCATTCTTGCTTTTATATAATTGTCTCCAATCATCATGACCACCATTTAGCATATCCGATACTGAGGGATAGCTCTCTTCAACGAATTTGCCAGCAGGGTTACGCACAGGACCGCCATTGAATATTTTACTCTTCTGCTTTGCATTTTTTGAAAGGTAAATATCTGCACCATGCATGTTCCCCTGCTCTGCAAAGCCACCTTTCTTCTTGGATTGTGTTATAACATGTGCCTTCATATCCGTCCTACTGAATTTGGCCTTCATAGGATCTAGATGAGACTTCAATGGTTTTGTGAGAGAACCAGCAGCTTTACCAATCGGGTACGCAAACTTGCTCTGCAATAAAGGATTATTATCCTCATCATCATCCCACTGTTCTGAGGAATCTGATTCAGTTTCTTCACCTCTTACAAGGATATGGCTACCCCTCAAAGGCTTCATATCTTTTCTTCCATTCTGTACAAAACTCCCTCTGATCTTCTCTTGCGATGATTTTGTTCTAAAATCTGACGAAAAAAGTCTATCACTGACCTGTGGTGAGGAAGACCTGTAAGCTGTATAACTGAGATCAGGAGACTCTCTCTCAGCTTTACGCTTCTTGCTCTTTGGATTCCAATCATCATATTTAAATAAAGAACTCGTACCAAGTTCCTGTGCTGGTGTTTTGTTGTAGAAAAGATCATCATGACCTGGTGAGTGAATCATATCAACATTATGTGATAACTTTGAACCCCTTGAACCTACAAACTGTTGAACATTTTCAGAATACTTACCCTTTCTCTTAGAAGGTGGCTTTGCTGCAAACAACTGCATATCAGAGGATTGATTTGGATTTCTTGTGTATCCACGCAGATCAGTCTTTGAAGACATAGAGACACCCATCAAATTGTCACCCTCTATTTCATCACCTCTCAGAAGGTCGTGCCTCTTTCCCACTCTCAGAGCACTAGACATGTCCATCAGGCTGCCTCGTAATGCATTACGATCGCGATAAGACATTTCCTCCTCATTGTCGCCATTCCACAACTGATCCCTTGTCCTGCGGATTGACCCCAAATCATATCCAGTTGACATATGTTGAGGGCGAGCAGAAGCTGAACCATTAAGCCTGGGGTTCATATCCAAACCATGGTAGACAGAAGACGAGTGAACAGTTGGGTCCTTTGCTAGATGAGTCTTTGAACCAGCCAGCTTGAGTATACCTTTAGGGTTTTGCTTGCTAGGCTTCTCTTGTTCCATGACCGCTGATTGTTCTCGGGGATGGAAATCTAAACCTGAACCCACACCTTGGAAAGGAAAACGACCCAATTTCTGGGCATTTTTCTTATCCTTGTTCTTCCTACTCCACATACCTTCACCGGACTCTTGTGAAGAATCAGCCTCCAAATCATCCATCTTCTCACCCATCAAACTCTTTTGACTGGTCATAATATTCAGAACACGGAGCCTTTCTTCAATACTGTACCCTCTGCAGTTGAGCCAAGCATCTCTCATCTGACAAAGATTGCTAACCATGTTGTTGTGATGCTTCTTCAACAAATGATAATGTTGGCGCTTCTGAACAAAATTCAACCCCTCCCTGTAAAGCGCAACTCTCGGCTCACATAAACCACCCTTCAGCATATCAAACAACTTCTTCACTGGACTCCCAAACTGAAAGTTACAACCCGTGAAAAGCTCTTTCAACGTTTGAACAAAAGTCTCTTGATCCATATCAGGAAGATACTTAGCAAGTTCAAACCTCTCCTCTTCACTCAAACAATCATTCCACACATCAATCGAAAGTATATCCTCAAGCCCCGCAAGATCATAAAGCTCCAACGGAATACTACAAGTCTGATTCCCAATCTGACAAAACTCAGCCCCAGTCTCACCCAATTCAAGCAAATCAAAATCATCCGAACCCGCCCCAGAATCAGCATCATCAAACTCATCATCATCCTCATCAGATTCATTCCCCGAATTCCGCCGTTGAACATCCTCTTCATCACCACTAGACATACTCTCTTTACTCATCGGTTCACACTCAGAATCAACCCTTGACGCCTTAAAACTGTTCTTCTCAATAGCCATCATACATAACAACACCAAACTGCCGCCAAAAAGCGCGTTTGGTAACCCAATTCAAAATTTTCAAACCACCCACGAACAGATCTCAATTATCAATCCAAACCCTAACAAATATAAAAATAAAAAACAATTAAAAAAAACCCTAATCAAATTACAATCTAAATAACAATAATAGTAACAATTAAACAAAAAACATACATAAAAAATCGATTTTTAAAAAAATCACGAAAAGAAATCAAATAAACGCAGAGAAATTCGATTTGATTGATACCTGAATCGATAAATTGAATGAAGCAACGATGATGAAATTGAGAGTGATGAAAATTACGAAGGATTTTGAAGGAGGCGCAGTGTGATTGAGAATGAAAAAACGAAACCCTAAAAGGGTGAAAATAGGGTTATATAGTGAAAAGGGAGGTTGAGGCAGAAAAGGGAAGGTGGGGAGGGTATGAAGAAGACGAAGGTGACGTGGTAGAAGAATGACCGTGCGATTTGATTAGAGAAAAAGGGGTAGTGTGAAAAGACGAAAAAGGGTTTCACCGTAACAAGGATGAATGCACGCAATGTGTTTGTGTTTATGTTTGTGCGCAGTGAGTGAGAAAAAAAAGGGTTAGAGAGAGAAAGAGAGAGAGAATGATAGAGAAGACGAAAGATAGAAGGTGACTGAGTTGTGAAACGAGTTAGAACGTTGTGACTCGTTATTTGATTTTTGGCCGTTGGATCTTACGCGTTGGATTTAAATTAACCGTTGATGTACATAAACCGGCGTCGTTTTGACATGTGTTGTTTTTTGTTAATTATTTTAGTTTCCTTTTTAATCAATTTTGTGGAGTTTATAAATAGGTGAAACAAAGTGGGAAGATTACAAGGAAATGTAATGTAGGATGTTGTTGTACGGGTAAAGTGATGCGGTCGTGGTAAGTGAACTCAATTGGTTACTAAGTTAAGGCTTTGCTTCTTCCTCAACCACTTATGAAAAATCATAAAATAAAATGTTTGGTTCTGATTTGAAAATAATTGAATTTGAATAAATTGATTGTGCAAAATTGATTTTGATTAAAAATAAATCGTAGGTAAATGATTTGTGGTTAAATATATTTATATAAAAGTAAATTGAATTATAAGTTTATATGTTAAAATCAATTTTAGAATCATAAACTATGAAGAGTAAGTAGAATTGTTCTTGTCAAAAAAAAAAAGTAGAATTGTTTATATACATCCATAGAAAATTCATGATTATTATATAATTCATATGTTTTATGATGTGAATGAAGTGAAAACGATAAACTTAATAAGATGAATTAAAAAAGTTAAAAATAAAAATAGGTTATTATTGAGAAATTTTAGGTGGACGGTAAAAATTCCTTCAATGAGGTAACAACTTTAAATAAGAAGATAAAATATAGAAAGATATTTTAGTAATTTACTTAATTTATTTTCGGGTATGGATACAATCAAGTCCGTGTCTATATAATAATGGGTAGTCAAATACCCGTTTATTATACCCGTGGATACCCATTTAGTTACCCGTCCCGTGCCCGTGACGGATTTTACCCACGAATACCCGTGGATATGGGTATTTTTGCCACCCCTAAAAGAAATAGGGTGTTCGAGGTTCGAACTCTGACCCCTGTATATAATATGTAATATCCCTATCAACTGAATTAACCTCACAAATATAATTTTTTAGAATTTGAATTGCTTCTAAACAATTCTAAGACATCTAAAAGTGAAAGCAAACAATTGGTTATTTCAACTAAAAAAAAGTATTATTTACTTTCTTGTATAAAAGAAATGCTATATTTTTTTTGCTATTATTTGTCATCATTTCTCTTTAACTATATATTTATAGGATAACATTTTTGCAATTTATGGGATCATATTTTAAAATATTTCAAACAAAAAAAAGGGATATGTATTCGACGAGAATCAAGTATCTGATGGTTATTTTTATTTTTTACTGTTACTTTTAAAAAAGCAATTTTAAGATAAACTTGTTATTGAGGTATGAATTGTGGTTAAATTTTACTAGAAAATTTTTTGTAACAAAAAAGACGTATGAACTATGATCGGCCTTACGAGCAATGTGCTATAATCAAGGCCTCAAAGTGTTTAAGGGTTCTCTCATTAGAGAATTAGATAATCTAGTCGATTGAGTGTTGTATCGAGGACATGAAGTCTTTAAGGCTATCAATAACTTAGATTTCTATGAATCAATGTTGTTCTAATTATATAGGGCCGACCTAACCTCTTTCTCCCTATGATGTGGGGAGCTTCATGGCCGAACATGGATGCACTGGGTCGCGAGTGCCATATCCGGAGTCCAACATGGATTAACTGAGTAAAAGAATGCGTGCAATGCATTTCCCTTCAGATGGTAATCGGATTACAGGTTTGCGAGTTCCAATCTTGGGTCTTGTGTTTAAATCCTGGATCTTACCAAGTCTTTGGTGATGGGCTGAGCTAACCGTGTGGTTATGATGGTCCACAACTCCTAAAGTACGAGAAAAAAAAGGTTGAAATGCTTAATCGAGTGTCGGTAAATACCTCATCTCAACCCACAACCCCTAAGAAGGAAACCGTGAAAGGGGAAGTGTTTAGGATTTTAGACATTTCTAAATTGGTAGGATACATTTGTATTGATAACAGCCATAACCGAGAATGTGTAAAATTATTTATTTGATGACTTGTTAGCAAAAATTGTTTTTAACTGGTTTGTAGGATTTTGCAGTCAATATCATAAGTCTTTGTTTGATATTTTGATTGTGTTTTGAAGTAGGACCATTTCGGGTTGTTTGGTTTTAGTTGTGAGTTGTTGTACCACTTTTGAAATCAGATGACTTTTCTCTCTTCATCATGATTAATGACATGTAGTTTACGATGAATGGCATGATGCATTGGTACCTTTCGTAGTAGTGTGCCAAAGACGCTTAATTTATGGATGACAATGGTCTTTTAGATGCGACAATTGTGTTTCATCTTTCTTGGTCTATATCAATCTGCCTATATATGTGTTCATCACTTGTAGAGAAAGGTTACCATTGTTCATCACTTGTGTCATTGTTCTTTGAGTTTCTTCTTTGTTTATTTCTTCGGAGCCGTTCATCACCGCTATTATTTAGGTGAGATTTAGCATGGAAAAGGAGAATTGCTTCCTACCATAAGAAATATTTTTTTGACCATTAGATTAAATAAAGAACACATTTTAATCCTACTCTCTCAACAATAGATTTTTCCACACTATCTTCTACCATCACTCTCTCTCCTCTCGACACTCTTCAATTCTTCTTGAATTGCAAAAGAGGGCTAAATTACAAACAATAATTAAATTTATTTATTCTTCAAATCTAATGAATTTTCAATTCACCGACACTGCAAGTCTACAATAGCACAAATCAAAAGTTAATTCAAAGTGAAAAAACAACAAAATGGCTTACAATATTTCCTTTTGCATTAATAACACAACTTCGAAAGACCAATCATGAATCATGAACTAAAAATTTGAAGAAAAAAAAGGGAAAAAATTGAAAATGGGTGAATTTTGTGTAACTGTGTTCGAAACCAGGATTAACTTGCCATTTTTATGTATAAAACTTCTGAATTAACAAAGGAGAAAGAGTTTGGGCAGCGGTCGATGGGCTTGATGTTTTCTACACTGCCAGTTTTCTTTGTTATTCTATTTCACCAATGGTGATTTTATCTGCAATGTGATTTGATGGCAGTGGGTCTATTGTAGTCTGGGTTAAAGATAGCAAGGTTGAAGATCAGACAATGTGTTGTGGTGGTGGTGGTGATGGTGGAGGGGGCGCTGGGTGATTGGGGCCATGAAAGAGAGAGAGGATGAAAGATAGTGTAGAAAATAATCTAGTGTTGAGAGAGTAGGATAAGAATATATTGTTTATTTAATCTAATTGTTAAAACTTACTTTCCCATGACAGAAAAAACCTCTCCTTTCCCATATTAAACCCCACGTGTTGTTTAATGTAAACATTTTTGTCCCCTTTATCATCTTAACTTAACTAAATAACATTGGTCGAGTTAAGCTAATATCCTTTCTTTTGTTCAATTTTTGCTTATGGAAATAACATGCTTGTGGTACGAGAGATATAGAGTGACGGTGAAGAGGGTTTTATTTGGCCTATTTCTTCTCTTATTGACCCTTACTTTGTTGAAAACATGCGTGAGTGTCAGGATCCTAAAACCAGAAAGATAAATGGATCCTAAAACCGAAAAGTTAAATGGTTGCTTTGAGAGGAAACTTATGGGTTTTTCCTCGGATTCATCATCTTCGTATTCTTCTTTCTTCCTTTCTCCTGCGAAGAATTCCAAATGACCTTTGATTATTATATTATTGTCTTCTAATTCTAGTGAGGATGATTGTGTTGGTGACATTGCCATTCCACTTTTCACATGGTTCAAGGAGGGATAGTATAAGTTAGGTGGCCTGTTAAAATCATTATGGAATCAACATGTCACACTTTGGACTAGGACGGTATAAGCATTGATGATTTGTATTTCTAGGTTAATTCTTAAAAAATTGATTCCAATCAGCAAAATATCCTTTATTCTTGAACCTTCGTCTTTGGTTCAAAAATGAAGGATCTTTCTAAGATTAAATTCAAATTTTCTAGCATTTTTTCAAGAATTAACTTAGATACACAATTCAAGAACCAAGAAAAGGAATTGAAAACATACAAAAAAGTGAATTAGACAAGAAGATGGATAAGAAGATAAATGATCACTACTTCCACGAGGATATAAAATCAAAATGGGATAGCCATATGAGATGTGAAAAACCCCTTGATAAGATCCGTAATGGTTCAATCAAGAACCCTTGGAGGATATTTTCTACATCACATACAAGTATGAAAGTTGCAAATACTATTATGATGAATAGCTTGTTACAAATGTGTGTGAAATCCTATTTATAGGTATGAGAGCTAAATGAACACACCCCTGCATCACTAAAATACTCCATGATCTCAAATTAGACAATGAGCTCCTAAAAGAGAATTAAATTGTTCTACTGACAATAGGAGCCAACTAAAAGATATAAAAACTAAGTTGAGAGGGAGAGTTGAAGAGGGAAGTGATAAGGAGGTTGGGATCTCCACTTACGATATAACACTAACATTGACCGTTTAAAAAAAAACTAATTTCAATAATTTATTCTTTTCATTTTTTTATCGCTTCTCTAATACTTAACACAACGATTCAAATACATCATATTTTAAAAAGGAAACATCATATTCAATATGATAGACTATTTTGATCGTAAAATTGTTTATTTCGTAAAAACTTTCTTTATGAATGTTTTAGACTTTGTCAAAAAATGAATATGTTTTAGACTATTTTGTTTTTCTCCCACAACAACAAAAAATCAGGGATCCTAGACAACCTATCCCACTCAATCAAATATTTGGGTCAAGTCCAAAGGCAAGTCTTTCTCACTCCGCTCGAGAGATGCTACCCACTTCTATGAGCATAATTTCATTCAAGAAATTGAAACTTTTTATATTTTTTTTTAACTATTTTAAAAATTAGCATAGAAAATCTACTTCCTAAAAATAAATGAAGTTCTCAAACTTAAACCAACACATCACATGCAAGCATTTTTGTTTTGTACAAAAGAATGCAACAATGTAGGTTCATTTTCTTATATTTTCATTGACTTGTCTTGATATCATTCCAAAAATATACAAGAATTTCTACACTAGACTAAGTGAACAATGGTCCCCCTCTATTGGATTGCCATATAACTTTTATCATTAATTGCAAAAAAGATTGTGTCTTACAATGAACATTATCAAACTTTACAAACTGAAGCAAGAAATTGAAATTCCAAAATCGCAAACACTCATCATGTGTTTCTTGAATGCCATTCTATCATACTTTAAACCTACACTACAACAACAATATAATATGTTAATTAATAACTAGTCACTATAATGATTAAGTATAACCACAAAAATATATGCATATAGAGAAAATTAAGAAAGACCTTTCAGAAAATATTTTTCTGTAGATCATCTAGACCAGGGTCAATATCTTTGGCTTCTTTCTTTTCATCATTTTCCAGTAAGATAGGAGCATCAAGCTCAGGAGGTTTCTGTTAAGGTATGAATGAATTGCAGTAGTCAAAGAGTTAACAACAAAATTAAAGTAAATCATTGAAGCAATAAAGAAGCAATATAATGTTGCTAGTAAAGTTTAATATTGTGTTACCATGCAACGAATTAGAGCCCAATTGACATTCTTGAAGAACGGATGGCGCTTAATTTCATTTGCGCCTTCAAGTGAACCTAATCTGTTTTTGGGATCTCTGTGTAGCAACCAGTATATTAGCTGCTTTGCTTGGGGACTTACCTGCATAAACACTTATTGCATATTAAAACTATACTATATATCACTTGATATGTGTTCACAAAGTCTATGGAGCTTTTTAATATGTTAAGAATATAAAATAGAATTATGAAGAGAGACATATGAATGAATGTAGAGCTATGCAGTAAGCATCATACATTAATATAAAGTTGCATATGGACTATTTTATCAAGTTAGCTTGAATAATTTTTTTCAAAAGATGTGTATATCTTAAATCAACCACAATATAGATTAAGTAGCAAAGAAACCTGTAGGAAACAAATGCACGATAAGATATACGTAGAAACATAGTCTCACCGGTTTGCTTTTGGGAAATTTAAGATCTTTGTGAAGAATATTTGCAAATGTCTTTTGTCTTGTCTTTCCTCTGAATGGTGTGTAACCATAAAGCATTTCATATAGAAGAATACCTAAAAAGAGAGTAGTAATTGAAGTCAAACAATGTGATATAATGTGCTTCAAATATGTGACATAGCATTCAACTGATTTAATGTTTAGAAACTGATCTAGGTTCATTAATGCACTTTATAATGAGAATTACTCTAGAATGTTACCTAAAGCCCACCAATCCACAGCACTAGTATGACCTGAACCAGTTATAATTTCCTGTACAAGTTGAATTGCATAAACTTGTCACATATTTGCATAATGGAACCTTTTTCTTAATAAAATGTCAAGTGTTCAATATTATAAGCAAATGCACCATATTGATTGGTCCATTCGACATAAGATAAGTATCTGAATAATGCATATAATATGCGAGGAAACACAAACCGGAGCTATGTACTCTTCTGTGCCAACAAAAGAATTGGACGCTCTCATTGGTTCAGCCATAAACATTGGAATTTCTTGAGTTTTCTGCTGTCCCTTCTTCTTTTTCTTCTTCCTTTTCTTTTTATCCTCTGTAGCTGGAATTATAAGCTGCAGAGTAAAACTGTTTAGTGGCCTTAATTAAAATATTGCTAAAACCACCATATCTAATGTTCTTGCCTAAGATACCTGTGGCTTGCATGATGTTAAACATGACAAATCAAAATCTGTTAAAGACACATGCCCATTTCTTTGGATCAGCACATTTTCTGGCTTCAAATCTCGATAAATTATGCCTGAAAATTCTCACCAGACAATGTCATTAAATTTTGTTCTAGTAAGTTTCTTAGTTTAGACATTAGAAATCTAGTGCAAGGTTTCTTGCAAAGGACTGAACTTTTGTGATAGCAGCAGGCCAGTTTACGTCACTGGATGACTTGAAAGGATTTTGATACATCTTTAAATGATTAAAGCTTGATAATTAAGTTCATCCCGAAGTTTCTGAAGAATTATTAATTAAACTAGAAAAGAAGGAAACAACTATGATTTTACATTAATGTCGTTGTATTCTGGATAAGAACCTACCTTGACAATGAAGGTACTCCAATGCAATCAATACCTCAGCAGCATAAAATCTATAAATATCAGGAACTCGATGTTATTTAAAGAAAAGTAGAGAAACACATGAAGTAGTAGACATAGTTAAAGAGTGAAACTTCACTTTAATGGCGGTTATTGAAAGTCTTAACGCACCATTGTTTTTTAACTTTTGATTTATATACATAAATTCTTTGTGCAGTATCATAATATACCTCACAGCATCTTCCTTGAGAACCTTAGTTGGCTGCTGGTCAAGAAGCAGGAATAGTTCTCCACCAGGATAGTAATCGGTTATCAAACAAACATGTGTTTTGGTCTGCAAATCATTCAAGTTCCAAATATATGACAAATTCAATATATGAAATAAGCAGACGCATGTACATGCTTGATCTTAAGTAAATTCTGGATAAATATAACAGGAAATAAATGCATTACACTAAGTGAAAATATATGATATAATCCATCGAGCCATTATCCTTAAATGTTAAATTATAGCAAGTGTCTTTGATATGATTATGATGTGACATATTGATATTTCCTCTTTATAACATGTTTTTTTTTTGTGTGCAGAAAGAGGTAAATGATGAAGCAATCATAAAAATCATAATTTTCCTACCAGTCATTGGTAACTATGGTTTACATGAATGTTATTTACCGAGTTACTTATTTGAAGGTAATATTTGAGTTTCAAACCTGAAAGGAAGCATATAATGCAGGCAGAAAAGGGTGGTCCAACATGTCAAGGATTTCTCTTTCAGTGCAAGCTCTATGCACCTGCGAAAAGTATAAAAAGCATCCTATTAATCCAAGTGGTAAATGCTTCTATAACTTGATTTGCACAAATCATAATAGTAATTTTTATGTGATTAGTAAATTGTGAACATAGATGCTTCACTTGATAATGGTTTTTTATCAAACTCAAAACCTTATTGCGATTGAGCATAACACCCTTATCCATAGCCTTCATTGCGAAGTATTGACCAGTTCCTTCTAGCTCCACCAGATGCACACTGAAAGCCGGTAACATATCATATCAGTCCCGAAGGAGTATTCAAGTGATATAGGCTGGGACACTAAAAAGTATTATAAAATCTCGAGCTCACTTGAATTTTCATCTAAGTAGAGACCAATTCATCGATAAGGCTTTTATATATTCATAAGTTCCATTAAAGAAATTATAGAATTACAGCAAGTGACAATATCATGAACATGTATGTAGTTTGTACTTGGAAAAGAGAACTAAGAAGAAAAAGAAACCTTCCAGTGTCTCCAGACCCCAAAGGTTTAATTGGCCTAAAGTGCTTTAGGCTTATCTGTTCTCCATTTTCGATAATCTGCAAAACCATAGTGTAGTTTATAACCATAGTGTAAAATAAAATCCTAAATATTTACTCAGTTAAAATAAACAATAAATAACATGAAATTAGTTCAAATGGGAAAACAATACCTTCTGGATTGCTCTCCAAGCTTCATCATCCTTCCTATGAGGTTTGGGGTGAACTACTTTTGAATGATTTAACCATAAATCATCCGGTTTCTGACGAAGATCATAAAAAACTGATGTCACAATGGCGAACCCAATTGAACTTTAAAAGGCAAAGAGCTAACAACTACACCTTATTACCTGATTAGCATCCGGAAGTTCTCTCACTGCCTCACCAACATTTTCTGCAGTTTGTTTGACCTGTGACACAAACTTGTTATAACATGGAAAATAAAAAGCGTAATAAATTGAACAATCTTTCCTACTATTGCAAACAATGCCAACAAATGTTATATGTAAAAAAAGAGCTGAAAATAGCAAACAAACCAATAGTTCTCCCTCCTTTGCAGTATCTTCTTTAATGCAGTTGTGAAGAGGCTCTACATGTTGACTACCATCAAGTTGAACACCAATAAAGTATTGTACTTCTCCCTATTTCACCGATAAGGAAAGAATTAGCTTCATGTAATATCCAAAACAAAAAATTGTATTGCAAGATATTGAAAGATGTAACATCTTCAAAGGACTATCATAAACTATACCTTATGATCACGCATAGGTTGCAAATGAAACAGATTCCAAAACTTTTTCCCTGGAAATTGCAAGGAAATATCATATAGAATAATAATTGCAACATTATTCATAAACAAAATAATGTGATATTGAATATCCCCGTAAACATGTTCTATCGTTTTAAACTCAGTTAGGTTTTCAATACAACTATACATAAAATATTCGCATAATACCTGCAAAGTTACAATAGGTAAGAAATTTGCCTATAATTCTATGAAAGTGATTTTCCCTACTGAAATCAAATAGCTTACCAGTCCTTGTATAATTGATCAGTTGCACTGTAACTTCAGTTTGGTTGTCAATTGCCTCTCTAATTTTTCTAACAGTTGCTGGATCAGTTTCTGGTCCTTGCAGAAACCTAAATAGCCAATTTGCATGTGAGGTAAATACACTAAATTTCGACATTATAAAAATAAAAAACTACTTTTATATCGATCGTTGTTTCTAGGTATATCAGCCGCTCCAAACCTTCAGAAAGCAAATTTGTACACCAGTTTCTGGTGATTTTGATATGTTTAATTCATATCTTCAATGCAACAACTAGACTCCGTATTTCTGGAATTTTATCATTGAAATGGAACATCTAAATTGCATGGTAAGGAAATAACTATGGACATTCAACTTAAAATATACCTGCAATTTCTTCCCAAGATTTCTTCACGACTATATTCTGTAAGCTCTAAGAAGCTATCAGATGCAAAGATCTGAAAAATTAAAAACCAAATACAAACTTTAAATCCCTAGTTAAATTTTTACTTCCGGTACAAGAATCCAACAAAGGAAGGTAACATTTTCAATGTAATATAACAACTTTAACTCTACTAAACTGAGTATCGCATGCATAACAAATCATGAATATCTTGGAATATCGATCATAAATCGTTGAGACTAGTTATTTTACCCTCTAAATGTGAAAAGTGAAACACTAACTTTAGAAATGGTTCATAGAATCTTACTATAGGATTGTCGGGAAGCCTTGGATCAGTAATGACAAAGTTTTTCTCAATACGCTCAAGTGTAGTAGCAAGATCAAGACCTTTTCGCTTTTCCCTCAGTTTTTCTTTGTCATCAAATTCAAAACTATCATCCCTCTCTTCATCCTCACTCTCAGAGCTCATATCTATAATAACTTCATTATCAATGCTTTCATCAATGGACTGACTTTTCCTCCGGAACCTGAGCCATAAAATGTTAGCACTCTTTTGTAGAATTATCATACATTTAAATTGAAGATTTAGTGCTTGTATGACTCTACCTTAGCAAAAACTTATTTTGTAAAAAATAATTTGAATGTAAATTTATTTATCTTGAATACATTTACATAAAAGTGAGTTGCATAATAAACTTGACACAAAAGCTATAAATCTGAACCTCAAAATAAAACTAATTCTGAAAGTAAAAATAATTCTATTCAAGAAGACTCAAAACAAATGAAGTTCAATTTTATATTTCTAGAATCACTTTAGTGTATGTTTGATTCAATTTTTGGAGGATTCAAAATTGATTCTAGAAAAATCAATTTTGACATGTTTGGATGTTCTTTAGTTGTAGTAGATTTGATTCTGTCTCTAAAATTGATTCTACAATTTGAAGCTACAATTTAAAGTTTTTGCCTCTAGAATGGTTTTTTAGCCTATAATCTATTGATTAACCCACATTCACATCAATGTGTCCAAAATAAATTAATTTACATTCAACTCATTTTTAGTGAGAATCAATTTCATAAAAATCAATTCATCCAAAATCAATTTTTTGTCGCCACATAACCAAACACGCACTTAGTCTCTCGCTAAGAGAATCCAAACATGCAATTAACTAAAATTTTGTCGCCATATAACCAAACACGCACTTAGTCTCTTGCTAAGAGAATCCAAACATGCAATTAACCAAAACATTGCAGTTACTAATTATGATTATTTCAAGAACATATATATAACTTCAAAGTAAATGACCATAGATATATTACCCCATGAAAGAATGGCGATGAGAGTTTTTGTTTGCATTTTCTGGTAGCTCACTGATTCGTTCCATTGAACTTCTACTTTTTCTTTGTGATTTTGGTCTAAAAGAAGCTACACTATCAGATTTTCTCCTTGATTTGTGCTCTACTTTCTCTATCTTTTCATCTTCTTCAGACCCTCCTCCTGATTTTCTGATAAAGGGACGCTGTCCAGATTCACTGAGTGCACGGGGACGCTTCATGGCTTGTAGTAACTCAGATACAGAAGATGAAGCCTTCTCTTTTTGACGAGCTGCAAATTGCAATACACAATATGTTAGTGTTTTGAGCAAAACACTGAAAATATCATTTATTACTTGCATGTGAAGCAATGTTAAGTAGTTATTTGTTGCCTTGTTAATTATTTTTCTTATCCCTTTGATTGGCAGTTTTGGTCCTTTTGGGACAATAACTAGTCCTATCGACCCAAATATATTTGGACTTTAATTGTCCAATTGATGTTGAACTATCATTTGGGTGGTGTATTGTGTGTTTATGCTCATGTAATTGATCTTTGGCTGCTATGATGCTTACTTCAAGAATAGAAACAATCTTTATCCATTATTTTTGGAACTTTCTCTTTAGGTCCCAATATCTCTAAGATCCTCTAAATACACATCCGATTGTTATACATCGGATAAATAAAGATAGGTTGACACTCTTAATGTGTACACCCCTTTGTACCACTTTGAAAAATTCAAGTTAACCAAATATATGGTCTGTGTGACCACATTTTTTAGTTGCGTGACCACTATTTTTTCAGAAAAAATGTGGTCACGCAACTAAAATGCGTGTGACCACTATTTTCCACTTAGTTAACCATTTTTTTTTTGGTTGGTGCATATATTCCAATTATTTTTAGCAAATAAATAATTATTAAATTTCATGGAAGTGTGAATCTCTAACCCCAAGAGCTTTCGACTTGGTTAGAGTCTCCTATTCAATCCAATGGCAAGAGTTTTTCCCTTTATCTCAAAATTCGAAAACAAAGCCTAAGATTTATTCATCAATAATGTATTTGATAAAACCTCTTTTCCTTAGGCCAAACATTAATATATTTAATAAAAGCTATCATAAAAATAATTAGCTTATTTTAACGGTACAGGAAGGAAAAAAAACATCTTTCACATAATTAGCTTATTTTTAAGAATTTTTGAGTTTTTCTTATATATGTTTAGGCAGTGTTGTTCTTAATTAAAAATATTTAAAATTACAATGATCTATTTAAATTTATAATTTTCTCAATATTTATTATAGCTACAGAAAATATTTTTTTAAATTAAGAACAACACAGAAAGTACGAAATGTACTTACGTTTTGTCTAGATGTTGTATGATTTTTACCAATGTGTCTCATATTTTTCTACTTTTATATCGGACCATCTATCTTTTTCTTTAGCTTGAACAATCCATATATAAATAGTTCTAATTTTTATTTATTGAATGATTGAAAATATCATTAGATTTTCATTTTCATATTTTTCTTCTTCTATTGAACAGCCTTTGTAACCTGTGACATGCATGGCAAGATACATCCAAATTGTCTTTTCATAAAGAATAAGAGCTTTTGTCAAAAAATAAAGAATAAGAGCTAACACATTTCATTTTTTTGTTGTAAAAAAAACTTTTTTTATTTTAAATTTCATTTTTTATACTAACTATTCGTGTATTTTTATTTTTTTTATTTTTTTATTGCTTATGTATATATTTTGTTTATAATAATTTGTGCTTTTTTTTTGGTCATATATACTTTAATAAACTTTTATCTTACATATTTTTAAAATTTTATCTTACTTTTTTATTATACAAATAAATCATTGGACTGGTGCTTCCTTATCCTACTGGTGCTTCCTTATCCTACTACTTCATTTTCTTTCTTTGTCTTCCTTTCATTTGTTTTTTCCTTTTAATTTGAACTTAAATCATTGGTTTTTACATGGTATAATTGCAATGAAATTGAAATGGAAGAAGACCCATTCAATACTACCATACCATCATATCGAATCAAGGATTCAGGCAACCCATTGGGACGTAAATTCTTCTCCTTGGACCCTTCTGTATGCTTGTTAACTTCCACCAACATTCTGCCACAAAACATTCACATTGGGTAAGCATCGCACTTATTAATTTGCTTTCTTCTTTTCATTACACATCTAGGTCCACACTCAAAGGTTAGAATCTTTATCTACACTCTAAAGTGTGCAAAAAAGATGTTTTAAAAAAGGAGATTCACTTGCTCCAAAATATCAAAAGAGCTTATATTCACCACCTCACATTAATCCTCCTCTCTACTTTCCCTAATATCTTGGCACTATGCATGTCATGTAAGATTATTTTCCACTAATAATTAAGGTAATCTCAAACATTTCATGATAGGAGTATTTAACTAAAAATGATGTACATGCATTCATCACATTGGCTAGCACTTTATTTCATCAGCCAAAAGCAAGAGTCACAAGTGTGAAAACAAAACTACAATTGACGTACCAGTCGAAAATAAAACTAGAATTGATGTAAACAGTTAAACATAGCCGTCTTTGGCACTTTCTAAATTTAAAGAAAACGATATATTACAGTGTGTCAGTGTGGTCCTTATCACAGTGAAATGCATGCATCTTTCTCTCTGGCCATGCCCCCACACTTTCTATCTTAATATTTGCAACAGACAACATACACCTCGTGTGACATGACTATACTATTAAATAAAATGTCAATTTTGGTCCCCAAGATATTTTTATTATTTTTTTGGACAAAATAAAAGATATTTAATTTAAAAGTAATAATATATATATATATATATGGAAAAAGTAACAATATACAGTGACACTCATTTAAAAGTATGGTTAATTCAGATAAATAAAGAGTTAATTGAATCTTTTGTCAAAAAAAAAAGGAGTTAATTGAATCTGTTGGAAAAATTGTAATTTATTCGAATGGATGTTTATCCATGGTCAATTTTTATCATGATCTAAAAAAAAGATCGTTAATTCAGTTGAGTAGATGATTAATCATTTATACTTAAGTTTATATAGAGAAAATTGAACTTACCCAATTAACTTGAGCACATTGCCATCATCATCCTTGATGGGTGAAATAGTGAGAAGATTCCAGAAGGGAGTTCCATCCTTCTTGTAATTCAGTAACCTTCCACAATAACTTTTCCCTCCTTCTAATGCTTCCCTTATCTTTGCCACGTCTTCCGGATCAGTATCCGCACCTTGTAAAAACCGACTGGACCCCACCCAACCCGCATTCAAAAATCAATTATTATATTTACAAACAATCATACTTGGACATCTACTTTCTAAACAATTGCATGATATCTGGTTAATCAGGTGTAAAATTATGGTTAATTCAGTTTAGTAGATGATACGATTTTTTTTTTTATGCATGTGATTAGCCATATATCATGTGTGTGTTGAAAAAATGGGTGTAAGTGAAAATTTTTGTTGCATAAATTAAGTAGGTACTAGGTAGTAATATTTTAACAGATAAATAGTAAAGAATTTTTTTTACCAGTTTCTTCCTATGACTTCTTTTGAAGTATAACCCGTCATGTTGAAGAAACCTGCACTTGCATACATAATCGGGTAATCGGGTTTGGTAGCATCCGAAACCACGAAAGTTTGTTGAAAAGCCGATAAAGCATCTTTCAAATCCTCCGAAACTCTAGGAAACCCACGTGGATCACCACCGTCGGAAGAGTCACCGGAAACTCTGCCGGAGTTATTAGAATTCCTTTTGCCGGAGAACTTTCCATTCTGTTCATCGTCGCCGGAGTTTCTAACTCCCACTCCCTGTGGTTTTCCGGTCTCTGCATCTGTTCTGAGCACCAAACCCCACTCGGCTGCTCTCTGTGCCGCAGCGCCGGTTTCTCCTTCCTTGATTGCCATCCATGAAGTGTTGGTGACTTCATCGGTGGAAATGAAATCTTTGTGTTGTTCTTCCGTTTCTGTCCATGTTTTCAGATGTGACGGAGAACGTACCGGTGAGGTTGAGTTGCTTGTTGGATTGAATACTTCGAGGGATCCTCGAGGGTCCCTCGGAAATGATGGTCTTTGTGATGAAGATGATGGTGATTTCTTCAAACGCTCCATTTTAACTAGTAACTAACTACCTTCCTGTAGTTTCCACAATGCAGTATATATAGGAATTAATATTGTTTCAATTTTGTTAGTGTAGTTGGTTTAATACATTGGACCAGTTGGACCAAAAATTTAAGTTATGTTACATCAAATCAAAATATATTTGATATTGCAAAAATTTCAGTGAAATTCAGTTGATGTGATCACAAGGCGTAGTCTACGGAGATTGGATTGTTGCCATCAACATTTTACCGCATTCATGCGGTCACAACATCTATTGTCGTTGGATCGATATCAGACAATTCAAATTTTAATACAAAGTTTCATTTAAAAAAATACAATATTGAAATATGAACCATCTGATTTGGATTCAACGATCATAATTAACAGATTTATGAGATATCCATGAGGTCTATGGTTCAAAATACATAACAGACTAACAACCAACATTTTTCTATAAAAAAGAGTTGTAGATGAACAAATAATAATATGGAGTTGTGTGTGGTTTATTGTCATTAATTCAGTAATGCTATTTTGTCTAATTTATGTTCCTTATCAACTGGGTTACTGAAATAAATTGAGGGCCTCACATTTTTGAGATGGTTTTGTCAACTGATAATGAAGTATGATAAAATAATTAGTGCAACTTCAATTTTTTTATTTATTATTATGTGAGAGTTGGGACATTGAAGAGAGATCAATTTAAAAATGTATTGTTTTCTATTTATGGCTAAACCAAAAAGAATAAAATGTAAAGAAAGCAAGCATCTGTAATAGTTAAAATCAAGAATGTTTCTTACTACTATAGGAAAGTGAAAGTGAAGATGATTGACACAAAACAAGCATGAATGGAACTCAGAAAATTTATTATATTCAGCTAGCTAGTAACATATACTATATATATTGATATATAGTTTTAAATATGGAAGTATAAACAAGAATATGCTAGAAATTTAAATACCTCAAGCTGAGTTGTGCTGATATGGATCAGGAAAACAGTAGGTATATGAAGGGTTGTTTGTGCAACTTTGTGTAGTATATTCTTTTTCTACTTATAGGAAAATGATTAGAAAGTTGGTTTTTCTGGCTAGAAATGGCAAGAGAAAAAGTGGTATAAGAATCTAAATCATTGTAAAAAAAAGGTTTGGGTTCCCATCCTTGTGCGCTGTTATTCACATGGTTCATGAATTTATTACCTTATCATTAATCTCCAAAGTTGTGTATCTATATAATTGGGACATCAAGAACTTAATTAGTGATTGCTAGTATATGCTTCTTTCCTAACCTAACCCCTTACCTTTCAAAGTTCAAACTTCAATGATGATTTGTGGTGTCAGGTAGAGAATATAGAAGTGAGTTGGAAAGCAAGAAAACCAACAAAATGAAAAAAATTGTGTAGGCCTACTTAACTTAATACTAATACATGATGACCACAAATTATCAACAATTTTAATTCAATAATAAGTGTATAATTTTCCTATAAGGACTGGAAATGGAGATTTGACGTTTTCCTAATTGGACTATTAAATGTGGCAGCTAGTGCTAAAAGGAGTGAAAGTAAGTGGTTCCTTACTGAAATATCAACCATTCACAAATCATTCACAAAATGTTACAGAATAGCAGAAACAAAAATAATTAGTTGAGTCAAAAGTATAATGATTTTGTCTGAAAAAAAATAATGATGATAATTTTCTAATATTTAAAATAAATCATCCTTAAATTTATTGGTATATCAAGCATCAATAAGTAATTAAGAGTCTAATATTTAATGAAAAACTAGATGTTGAACAACATACATACAAGTTAATAAAACTAATATCTATAAAATTATCAAGTTTTATGTAAAGATGTGATGTTCGTTCCCCTTACACAACTCAAGATCCAATGTGACAATCCCTTAATATTATAGACATCTCATCGTGATTCAATAGTAAGTGATCCAATGTATCATATATATGCGAGTGTGAGGAGACTCACTTGTGCATTCCTTTCATTGGAAGTAGAGTTAACATTTTTTTTTGTTGTTAATAAAACACATTTATTTGTAGAAAAAAATCCTCTAAACAAAACACAGTTCTTTATTTATTTTTAAAAATCGTATAATCATAGAAAATTTATTTTTAATTGTAAGTGATTTCAAGAAAAATAAGATTTTCATAGTGCTCGAACAATGTTCTAGAACTAAATGGCATATTCTGTGTTGATAAAGTAAATTAGTAGTAGTATTATTTTAGTCTTTGAAATTGTAGTCAAACAATTTGGATTTGAAATTTTAAGAAATATCAAAAGGGGCTTGAAGAAGGTCGGTCAACAACCAATTCATTTTTTTTTGAGGTCGACAACCACTTCATTATATTTATCATACATTTTAGTCTTTAATGTTGAGTTGACAAATTTAGAGCATAATATATGTTTTTCTAACCTTGTTTACGTTTTCTGTTGATATGTATTTTGATATGTATTTTACATTAGAATAGATTGAAATTGGTCAATAAGATGACTACATTGAAGATAGATATAAATGCATATGTTTTCTTAAATTTGTTTAGGATGAATGAATAATTTTTATATGAACACAATGATTTCAACATATATTTTGATCATATACACAAAAAGAAAAGAATAAAGAAAAAATAATAACTGAATAATATGTATTTTTTAAGTTGTTCTATAATGTGTAATTTTACGAGTGTGTGACCAAATAATATTATCAAATCCTTGTGTCGACTCAAAAATTGCTTTTGTTGATCTATATTTTACATTAGAATAGATTAAATTGATCAATATGATGACTAAATTGATGATAGAAATAAGTGAAATATTAACTTATGCTTTAAAAGAATATGTTAAGAAGTTAAAAATTGAAGTATATTTTTTAAAATTATTTATTTAATATTTTAAAAACTTACCTTTTCAATATATTTTAATTCTTCTTTTTTAGCTTTTTTAGTCCAACCCTAACAGAGAAATTCTATTATAGTCACAAACACAAATGTATAGTGTTTGGACACACACACATTGCAAGATATTTTTAAATAATGAAAAAGAAATTGATGATAAAATGATTTAGTATTTCAAGAAATAACATTTTTATGTGTGTGTGGTTAAACACTATTTATTTGTGTTTGTGTCTACGAAAGAATTGCTCCCCCTAACAATAAACCTTTAATAGAAAAGAAAACGGAGACAAAGAATTTGAGTGGGGAACATGAGGAGCATAAGAACTACAGTATGAAAGAAAGATAGGGATAAAGTAGCTAAAGAAGGATGCAATAGGCCCCATAACCATGTGAAGTGCTTTTTGGACAGTCATCTTATCTTGTTGGTCACATTTATTTGACAGTAACTATGCAGGCGAGTCTACTCTAGTTGTAGCTATTTGTAATTAATTCCATATAGTCCCTAGACTATGACTATACTATAGAGAGCAACATATCATATAGATCTAAGATCATAGTCATGGAAAAAATAACTTTGATACTTCAAACTGTTTTGTCCGTGGCTTAAATAGCTTTCACCTTTTACTAACTAGCTTATCCTTCATTTGCATGGAAATCATGATGGGAACACTAGGGCTAATCCATTCATACAGTGTCATATTGTATACTTGTATCTACCCCTTCAGTTCACTATCATCTTACCTCACCATGTACTAAGTTTTGCTAATTAGTCTAATGGAGACAATATTTTCAAAAATAATTATCCATATAATTACAAATGTGGTCCATACA
>Ga0209282_1000257_pt1 | contig 26626 bp, 17 predicted proteins | sample Mtrugardesep15_FD_187529 | JGI IMG/M metagenome (GOLD analysis project Ga0209282, IMG submission 187529) | Root nodule microbial communities of legume samples collected from California, USA - M. trunc garden sep15 (SPAdes) (version 2) | ecosystem: Host-associated > Plants > Roots > Nodule...
TTTTATCTTTTTAAAAATAATTTTTTAAACCATTACACACATGTCAGTTTTTTAAAAAATTAAAATTAAAATAATTACACAGTGGTGTGTCACGTCAGTGTCCATTACACACGTGTCAGGTTTTAAAAAAAATAAAAATAAAAATAATTACACAGTGGCATGCCACGTCAGCGTCTGGATGGGGTCAGAGGTGTTTTGTGGAGAATCTTTATATTACAGATGTGTTTTGTGGAGAATCTTCATATTATAGGGTTGGAATCTAATTTTTTTTTTTTACAGGGGCGAAAACCGGAACTCGTCTAAATTACAGGGGTAAAGACATATTAACCTGTATTACTCTAAAAATTTGTTCTATGGAGAAAGGGAGAGAGCGCGTGGGTTATATTGATTTTTGAAGAAAGGGTGAGACCCTACAGAGAAAGGGAACATATGGCTGAAAAGACAGGATTGGAATTTATGCACACAAATCAATAGACACACCCTAACCATCCATCATGTTTGAGGACCACCTAGCTTGCTTTTTCAGATTTGACTCCATTTCCATTCATACATAATCCAACACAGTATTTCATGTCTGCTTCGATTAATGGTAAATTAAAATACACACATTTTCTTAAAGAAAAATACACATGGAAATACCAATATAACATACAAATGTTTATGTTTATCTCACTTTTACTTTTTCTTTGTTTGAAGGAGTTAATCTCACTTTTATTTATTTTGTTTGCAAAATCTCTATTACTTTATACCTTTGTATAAGTTACATGCGCTTTAAAAATACACATCGTATTTGCCATTATTTATTTAAAAAATGAACTTTGGTAATTAGATGTGCAGAACGGTTTGAATTGATTTAAAGGCAAATATTTATCTGATATTAAGGTTGATAAAAATATGTAAAAGGTTAACTAAGATATATAGAAAAAGCAAATCAAGGATGATGAAAATATATAGAAGGTTAGTGAAGATATTTGAGGACAGACAAAATTAAATAATTATTTATTATTGTACGAGGAATCTTTTGTATTAGGAACAAAGAAAAACAAAAAAGTATTTAGTAAAAATTTGTCATGTAAAATACTACATTCGTTCATAAATATAAACAAAATGTGTTAAAAAAATTGCTGAATCTCAAAATAAGAACTCACTAGATATGCATAATTAAGTGCTTTGGTCGCATTTTGAATTCCATAAAAAATATATCTTTATTTATTAATTTTGTTAAGTATTAATTTAATTTTTTTCTTATATTAATCTCTTATTAGGTTTGCAACAACTTTATCCTAAAATTTTGACTCTAAATTTGCATTATATATGTTTTTCATTTCTGTTTAATAACTGTAAATATTTTTCAAAGCAAAAATTTAATAGATATCTTAATCTTTATCCTTATTATTTATTAATTTTATTAAGTTTGTAACAACTTAACATGTTGTTTCTGTAGATTTTTTTTTTGACAAGTTGTTGTACACTTATTTAATACGTTTACAAACAAAATACCCTAATTTTCATGCAAACTTAGCTACCCTAAATAATTTGTTACGAACCATGAACCCTAAATAATTTATCCCGTAAGAGTAGCTCAGTTGGTAGCTAACAGGGACAATATTTGCAGGGGTCGGGGTTCGAACCCCGGATTCCCTACTACTCCACACTTTTTACACTTTAAAAAGTGTGACATCTTGCCACTAGGCTATTGAACAAAAAAAAAATGACATATGCAACAATATAATTTTGTATTTTTTTTATCTTCTTTATGATTTTTTTTATTATCATTTGGTTATAATATTGTATCTCTAATAATCTAATTTGTGTTTATTGATCGACCTACAATCTTATATGTTAAAGATTATATGTTGGTCTTTATTATAGTTAAGAAGACTCGTGTGACATGGGTTAAAATTCTAATTTTCTTTCAAACAAGTCAACAGTAATGCGAGCTTAGAGAATGAATGATTTAGTGAATCTCCGATAATAGAATGCTAGTCTAAAATAACGATAATCTAAGTGACATTCCTTGGCAACATTTGACGGATTAACTTCAATTCCACAATTTAAAATCATATGACAAAGAACACTTACTTCTTAGAGTTTACGTTTCAATAACTTATCAAACAAACATGTGTCCTTCAACATTTGCAACGTCATTTTGAGATGTTATTTGTGCCTCTCCGTGTTTTCGTAATAAATCAAAATAGGAAACTTCTACGGTATATTTATAAATTTGAGTGCATCAGTATTATTGTTTTACAAAATTTATAAATTAATAATTATTTTTATGAAATAAAAAGCTATTTGTCAATATTTATATTTTAGAAATATCATTTAATAAGAAAAAATATCATTTCATTGTTTATAAGGATCATATTAAAAAATTTACATTTTGTCATAAAAAATAACCAATATTCATTGATATCAGTAATAAAAATTCAATTTTATTTCATCGAAGATTTTGGTAAATAAAATTTAATTATTATAGTTGTCAATGATAAAAAATGATAATTTTTCTTCAAAAAGACAACTCATTTATTATTGATTTAACTACTTGGTGTATCAATACACTCAAATTTATTGAGTGTACTATAGAATTTGCCATCAAAATATCGTAAATAAAGACAATGATGAATTTATCTAAGTACGACCTAAATATAGTAGTCATGTTGACATAGTCCATGACTATAACATGTGTATTAATTTGTCCATAGTGAATAAGAGGTGCATTTAAAAAATTGTGTATATTTACACGAGAAATGTTAAAAATATTCTCCTTTTAATAACACTTACTCTCTTGTTGATGAAATTTATAAATGAATTTGCCATTTTATTTAAAAGTCATTTCTAAAATGTGAATCTCATAATGATTTTAGTAAATAAAAAAGTGAGTGTTAGAGAAAATATTAAAAAGAAAATGGTTGTAACACTCCTCATTTAATAAAAGGATGTTGATACAAGTTAACGTTTTTACAACTTAGCAAACAAACTTTTGTCCTTGAATAAATCGCTTTCTCTCTTCACTTTTGACGTTGTAATTAGACAACAATGGACATCTATGAGAGTAGAAATGTCTTTTGAAATAGTTCCTAGCAATTTCGAATTCGAATTAATGGGAGCAGAATTAGGTTAAGTTATAGTTAGGGTTTTTCCGACAATTTGGAGACCCCACTATAATCTTGATAATTTTTTCATTTATAAAGAATTGAAAAGAAATCTAACAGCACCAAAATAAATTGTAGTTAATTATATGAGCAATCGTTGAAACTTTACTTTTATCAAACAAACAAATAGATATTTATTTATGGACAATGTATAATTGACAGCAAACTGGTTGTCTTTAAGACTTTTACCTACGAAAAAAATAACATTTGATGACCGATATTGGCAATAAATACAAGTTCTAAAAAAAAAATTGCCCTCTTTAAGTTTAGAGGAATGATATTTGAACAACCACTTTATATCAACTTTTGAGACACTTTATCTCTCATATTCACATTACATTTTTATTTTATTTATCTATTACTTTGGTTTTCGTGCCAATACATAAATTTCTTTGTAAGAATATGGTTGTCAGACAAATAGATGTTCAAATAACACTAGTTTTAAGTTTAAGGTCTTGTCGCAAGGACCTTATTGCACTTGCGAAAGACCGGCCATGGTTAAAGTGACGGAGAGATTTTGAACGTTAGATTTAGCCACTTATTTTATATATTTTTTTAAAATAAAATGACAACATTGGTTAAGATGAAACAAATAGGTAGGGGTGAAGGTGGCTGAGACTTGAAAATGGCGGATGAGGTAGTGACCATGGGAGGAAACACAATTGGAAGAGTGTTGTGTTTTGTTGAATCCTGTTGTTTTAGAGGAGGGTGTGAATGACATGTGGCTTTAGAATTTGCATGCTTCAAAAAAGTACAACGTCAACGGTGCTTATAATTTTTTGCTTTTGGCTGACCAAAACATCATTGAGGAATACTCATTTAATTTGAGTTGTTCCTCTAAAAGTAAGTCTTCGTGTGATGGTTTCTTTGTAATTGTATCCCAACGAATGACAATTAAATTAGGATGGGTTGATCTCGGCTAATGTTCAACTTTCTACGGGAGGGTGTGATAATCTGGAGGATCTGGATCACCTTTTTATGCATTGTGACTTTTACTGAGAAATTTGAAATGTTTTTATAGCTGGTTAGAGTTCATCATGGTCAATCCGTATCATTTAATTTAGTTTAGTGTTTTGAAAGGCTTTTCAAAAAAGTTACGCATCGTCTTTCATTTGATTTTATTTTCTACTGTTTGAGTCATATGAAAAGAAATACATGTTCGAATTTTCAGCAAAAGAAACAAAGAATAACAGTACCTCAAAAAATAAAAAAGCAGATAATAAAAATTATGATATATTTTTATTAATGAACAATATCAGAGGTAGTATATCCCCTGTTAAACCTTTGTACTGTTATATTATGATTATAACAAGATAATTCATTCGGTTTTTCCAACTAAAAAAAAGATAATTCATTCGGTTACATTTATAAAAAAAAAAACTTTTTATATTCATCGAATATATAATGTATTTAGTCTATATTATAGATCAAATACATTATGCATTCGATGAACTTAAAAATAGTTTTCTACTTATAAATATAACCGAATGAAGTATAAGTTTATACCAAAAAGAAATATAAGTAAATGAAATATAGAAATATCATGTACCTCAAAAAATTAATAATTCCTTTTTGACACATAGTACATAGTACATGTTTGGACCCGCATTAACAATTTTTAAATTTTTATTTTGTGGGAGGACCCGCTTAAACAATTATTTTATTATTTTTCTTTTGACGGTCAATTATTTTATTATTTTAAAAATAAGGTCATGTTAAATTGTGCCCTAAGGGCACATGTAAAGAATCTAAAATAAGTAAATTTGTATTGGAAAACATGATAATTTAATTTTTAAGAAGTTGATTGCACGACTTTTAATACGTCTATTTCTATAATAAATTTCTTAACATGTGCCCGTAAGGGCACAAGTTAACATTTGCCTTAAAAATATAGTAATGAAACTAAATACATATTTCGATCCGCATTGAATTGATCAAACTTGCGGTAAAAATTCGCGATAACGCAAAAGTAACAATTTTCACGATTCAAATGCATTGAGATGCAATATTTCATATTGATGTGATTTAAAACGAACATTACAACAAGCATGCAGAAATAACACGAGAAAGTTAACAGGTGTCCGAACCCTTCAGACATTTGATAAAATGTTTAAAATGAAAATTTTATTGTAAAATTTGTGTATTCAACACGTTAAAACGTCAAAAAGTAACGTTTTCTGTGTAAAAGTTATTAACTATTTTAATTTTTTAAATCCATGACAAGTATCCTAAGATCCCTAATATATTGACAAGTGATTAATTCAACTTTTAATAATTTTAGAATAATTACTCGTTTCAATCTACTTACCTATTGGTGTTAATTTGAAGATGTAGTAGAATATAGTGATTGGATTAAAAAAAATGTTTGAAACAGGAATAGATGCAGTGAAAACCTAGCAAGCATGTGCATGGAATCAAATTTTGAAAAAAGAATACAGTAATCTGCATTGCTACACGAAGGTCAAGGTGAAATGGCAGGGATATGACGAGCGGCGAGCGCGTAATACGATGCATGGGTACAGGCAGCACACTGGGAATCTCTTACACAACTCCGACGTCATCATCAACATATTAATAAGTGTGTGAGTGTGAGACCTACAACCTTCTCTCTTTGTCGTCTTCTTTTAATTTCATATATCTTTGTTGTGTACTTTCCTCTCAAATGTAAAAAAAATTGGTTAACATAATTTGATGTATCTTACATAAATTTTAAATAAAATATTTTAATTTTTTTAGATTAATTTTTGTTTATATTTTAAAACAAAATGAATGTTTCTTTTAAGGATATTTTGATATTTTAATGTGTAATTAGTAATCACAATAATAAATTGTGCATTTCATTACTAAAAGAAATTAAAATTATACTAGTTCTTCAATGCTCAAATTAACTTTTTTTTCATATAAAAGTGATACGAGGGGAAAGAAGTTCTTCTAAGGATAGATATAACACAGGATATATTTTTTAAAGAACTAATATGAAAATAGGTATCGTTAACGTGTGCCTTATAGCTCATGTTAATAAACCCAAAAGAAAAAATATTTTTTAAATTTTTGTGCATTCAATTCATTAAAAAGTTAAAATTAAATGTATACACACATCTCAATGAACGGTTTCTATATTTGTTTCATTAACTTGTGTCTTAAGGACATAAGTTAATATTTTCCAATGATAATATTAACGTAAGAACATCCTCAATGGAGACTTTCAATCTTGAGGTCTTAAACGGGTCACACATGGACACATCACTTTTTTATAATTTTTTAATAATGGTACCTAATAAGTACTCAACCACTACAATAGAGACTCTTTAACAAAAAGTTTAAATAGATGTCACTAGTAATTCTTTATCATTTACATTTCAACAAAAATAACTCAACAATGATTATTTTATTAAAAAGTAATATGAGATCCGCTTAAGAATGAGGTCTTAAGTAAGACCCTGGGTCTTAAGAGACCCTCAATTTTTTTTTCCGCAATGGAGGTACCTATTAGGTACCGGGTCTTAAATGAGGAAGACCTCACCATAGTGGATGGTTTTAGACAATTAAAGAGATCATTTTGATGTATTTTAATTATCGAAGTGTACAATTAAACATTATTTTAAAATTTTGATGCATTGAAGGACAATTATGATGACTATTAGTTACACAAGAAAGTATTTCATAAAAACAATCTCAAATAAATATTATTTAGGTACATTCACATGAAATTAACAAAATTGAATAAAAACAATTTAGATACGTCAGTTGATATCTTGTGATTTTATTCTCCTTTAAATTTTTTCTGATTTTATGTGTGTCTAGATATTTTTATTTGGGTCTGGGTCCAACCAAGTGTGCCTCTAGTTACACATTAGAAAAATGACTATTTCCTCTTTATTTTACCTTGATTGTAAGATTATTTGGAATAAAATTTGTCATTAAATATAAGATTATCTACAATATTTTACATTCATTTATTATTATTTTTTAAAATATATTTTTATTAACCAAAGTTTAAGTTTGATTTCAGTTTTGTGCACGCAACAACGTTAAAACTCTTATAAAGAAATTGCAGTTCATTTGAGTCCCACAAAACTCAAGAGATTAATCTTTGTTGCGGACGAAAAATACACGGTTTACCCAAAATAAAAAACTTATTAATACTATCAATTTGTCTTGAAATATAAAAAAAAGATGAAATTGAATATATCTATACCAAAAGTAACTTAATAATTGTGATTTTTGTTACATGATCCTATAAAAAATGATCTAGGGAATATAAAAATTGTACTACTATATCGCCTCAACACACATAGGATACTTGTATAATAGTTGACACACTCCTGACTGAGTCTAGTGGACAAATGGGAAACATGGATTGGATTGTATACGGTTAAGTTCGGGTACCGGTTGGCTATGACATAATTTTTCCGCACAAATCTTCATTATGTTGCCCGAAAATGGAAAAACTTTGGAAAGCTAGTGCACCTCATAAGGTTCTTAATTTATTGTGGCGTATTTGTCGCAATTGTGTAACTACCTGTGCTGGCTAGGTTGCTAACCCAATGTGTTCCTTGTTTTGATATTTACCCTTTGTATGAGAATGCGAGTGATTATAAATATATCCGCAAGTTGTTTGTTTAGAAAAATACTCTCATGTTAAAAATGGAATGTTACATCGATAAATTATGTCATCAACGAAATACAAAGAAATCAACATAAATGCAACATTGATTATTGACTTGTTTATAAATATGAGATACTTGCACATTCCAATCACAAAGTTTGAGAGAATGGAAAATTCTTAGTTTTATTACTGTATTTTTAAATTAAATAAATAATTGTTTATGTTTGTACGAAAAAAGATAAAATAATTGTTTATGCGGGTCCAAACATGTACTATGTGTTAAAAATAATAATTTTTAAATTTTTTGTGGCATATAATATTTCTATATTTCATTTACACACACATATATATATTTTACAAACTTATACTTCATCTCGTCACATTTATCAACAAAAAAACTACTTTTTTAAGTTCAATAAATACATAACGTATTTGGTCTATAATATAGCCTAAATACATTATATATTCAATGAATCTAAAAAGTAATCTTTTGCGAAGGGGAATATACTATCTCTAATTTTGTTCATGAATAAAAATATACCAAACGGTGGAAAATCAAATCAAATCAAATGAAAGAGGGTGCATGACTATTTTGAAAAGTCTTTCAAAGCACTAAACTAAATTAAATGATACGCATTAACCATGATGAAGTCTAACCAACTATAAACAACATTCTAAATTTGTTAGTAAAAGTCACAACATAAAAAGATGATCTAGATCATCCAAATTATCACACCCTCCCATAGAAAGTTGATCATTAGCCGATATCAACCCCTCCTATTTAAATTGTCATTCGTTAGAATACAATTACAAAGGAGTTGTCATACGAAGATTTACTTTTAGAGGAACGTCTTAAATTAAACAAGTATTCATCAATAATGTTTTGGTCAACCAAGAGCAAATAATTGTATGCACTACTAACATTATACTTGTTTGAAGCATGCAAATTTCAAAGCCACGTGTCATTCACACCCTCCTCCAAAACAACAGGATCCAACAAAACACAACACTCTTCCAAGTGAGCCTCCTCCCTTGCTCACACCCTCATCTGCCATTTTCAGGTCTCACCACCTTCACCACAACATATTTGATTCATCTCTCAACCAATGTTGTCATTAATTTTATTTAAAAAAAATATAAAAAGGGTAGTTGAATATAACCTTCAAAATCTGTCACTTTATTGGTTTTTCTCAATTTACACTGATAAATCATTTATTGGCGTGATATCAAATTGCAAAGCGTTTTTCCATAATAGAAAATTATGAGAAGACAAATACTCATCCGTCTCAAATTATATGACGTTTTAAACATTTCACATCGATTAAGAAATGTAATTAATTTGTGTATCATACCCAAATTTGCTTTTCACCATTGATATTATATTAAACAATTCAATGGCCAAGATTAAAGAATGGGTACTTGTATAGTGAGTTTAGTGTTATATTGTAGGTAATTGCAAAGAGGGTATCCAATAGTAATGAAATTGTATTTATGCATTTATATATAAAAAAAAAATTGCATAAAAAGGTTTTATTAATTAAGGACCGAGGAAGTATGAAAAACTATAATCAGTGGTGATATAAATAAAAAGTTAAGGATAATTAATCCACAAACAGTTTGATATTTTTTATTAAATACTAAAAAATGTATCAATTTAAGGATTGAGTACTTATAAAAAATTATATTTTGTGGAACAATAATTATTATTTTTTGAACAAGCCTGTGTAATAGTTAAGTGTATTTTCTCCGGATTCTTTTTTTCAATAACGACATTGAAAATAAGGATCCTTATAGTCATTTACTTCTATAAATGAATTGAAAACTAAATAAAATTAATCTGAAAATAAATTACTAAAAGGTTATTTGTTTGGGGATTTAGAGTTTTTTGTCAAGTTGTTTTCTGGATTTCGCATGAACTTGGGCAAGGGACCTCACACAAACCATCACAGTCCTTACGGAAATTAATACCGGAATTTTTTTTGAAGCAAAGTGTCTTGCCTAAAAAAAATTGTCTTCGCCGTTGAAAATAAATCAAACATTCCAAATCCCAAGTTTGAGATTGGGATATGACTGAACAACACCATGGATGTTCCAAAACTCTGCATCCACCATCCAATACAACGCAAGAAGAAATGAATAACCAAATGGTTCCGATTGCAACTGGTGTCATTCTCGTTTCGTTGCATCCCCAACGCCATATCGATCACAACCCAATTTTCTTCCGACTTTGGCTAAGATCTGATGTGTTTTCGACCTATTTGTTCAAGATCCGAGATTATGGTTTTAAATCTGAGAAGGAGAGGATAGTGATTTCTACGCGTGATAGAGGTAGATGAGGGTTTCAGGTTTATGAGGTTGTTGTTTGTTAAGAGTGATTATGGGTTTCGAGAAGGAAGCATTGTTTTGGGTTTTTGAGTTTGAGATTTTTTTTTGAAGGCGTGAAAGAAAACCTGTTAAAATTAGGCCATATTCATAATATTTGAAGTTACTGGGGTAGTTTATTGTAAATAGATGTATGTTATGAGGTTAAATGCCTATTACATATATTACCGATAAACCTGTTGTTATAGGTAAAATAATCTTTGTGTATCATACACAAAAAGAGTCACTTGTGCATCCTAAATGTACCCCCACTAACACATATTATTTACCAAGCAACAACAAAGAGAGGAGAATTTGCACCCTCATCATTTCACATCAACGTTCCATATATAAACCTCGTTGGCTGAAAACTAAGTTCATCTCTAATATGAGAGTATTTAGTACCTCTATTTAGGGGGAAACATTTCCCTATCTCATAAAACTCAGAGTGTCATTTAAGGCCTCTAATCTTACATGTGATCCATATTTTTTTCATATTAAAAAATTAAAATATAATGATATAAAATTATTAATAGTAGTTGTACCAAAAAAAAATTAAATTATTAATAGTTGATGAGTGGATTTCATTTAAAAAATTTGTGTGAGATGATGAATTGAAAGGATTGAATGCTTATTAGGTGCTACTATTAAAAAATTATAAATAATATGGTGACAATCTATAAATGTTGTGGGGGTAAGATTTTATATGATAAATATTTATAGAAATTTTTCAACAATGCAAATGTGATGTAATAATAACATCATTATCATTGAGCAAAATACTCAAGATTATCTTATTATATATCAGAAAAATTACAGACTCATCAACGTTTACAAATTAAAACTGATTTTTTATGTGTCTTTATATTTAAAAAAATATGGTATAAATTATTCAAAATTTCATCTCAAATGCATTTACACATCTGATTTTATAAAATTAATAAGCGAAACTCTTTTTTTACGGTATAAATTTCCATTTAATGGGGCAATCTACTATATTAAGAGGGGACAATCATTAAAATATCAAAGATTTAACAAATATAACTGAAAAAAATAGTGATGACAGTTGCTCCCAATATACATATCATCCGGTCACTATTATAAGCAAAAGTTTATATTTTACATTCATTTAATTAATGATGTATTTGATCTTTATTATAGACCGCATACATCATTTAATTAATGAATCTAAGATGTGAATTTTTGCTTATATTAATAACAGAATGATGTACTCTACCTAGATCCGTGCCGATATGTGTACATAAGTATTAAAAAATAGATGTCTCCATTATAAATGTTCTAACCACTTTGATTATTTTCAGATTATTCACATCATCGCAAATTAATTTTATCCAACGTGGCCAAACACTTCCCCACCAAGGCACCAACTTCCTTTTCCATTCAAAACTCTCCTACACTAACCCCACTCATCCATCTCCCTCAACTGAAAACTCATTCCTAAGCTATAAATAAATTCTACCGAATCTTACACATGGACCCCTTATCATGTTAGGAAAACAAACCATGGAAATTTTACATTAGAAATATCGATTTTTAAACTTTTAAGAAATTACCAATATGAAACCTATGATATCTATATTTGATTCTATTGTTTGTCGGTCAACGAATTGGTAAATATTATTTGCAACTGACATAATTTTAAAATTAGACGAAATCACGTAACCTTATAACATTAGCACGTTGAACTATCCGGACAACCATTTCATGATGATTTTCAAAACAGCCACATTTTATTTAGTCTTATAACAACATCCACAATGGAGATACACATTTTTGATACTTAAATAAATCTTATTTATATACATCACTTATTTATATTTTTTTAATAGATATTCAATCCATCTATCTGAACATCGTAGACAAATTTCTTAAATGACATCGACTAATTAATTATGAATAACTTGCAAGTGTGTGTCGTTGTGTATGACGACGAGGGCATCACGTGAGTGAGGCAGATTTTGGAATTTGGAGAGAGAAAAAAAGACACGCACGCAGTTCCTTCTACTTGTAGAGGCAAGGCAAAGCCAACCCCACCCACCTCATAATATTACCATTGCCTCTTTAGCCGCCTCAGAACTCTTCTGTGTCTCATAAGCAATACTATACTGCTAACATAACATAAGTGTGTTGTGTAGTAACCTAACATACATCATTCATCAACACACCACACAGAAAATCAGACCAGTCTCTTCTGTTTCTCTGTTCTGTTGTGCTGTGCTGTGTTTCTCTCTGCTCTTGTTCAGGTCACAGGGTCACACACCTTTGTTTGGATTTGAACTTACATAAAAATATTTCAAAATGCAACAGCACCTGATGCAGATGCAGCCCATGATGGCAGCTTACTATCCTAACAACGTCACTACTGATCATATTCAACAGGTTCTTCTTTCTTTCTTTCTTCTTCTCCTTTCTGTGAAATTCCATTGGATACACTTTCTCTGCTTTCTGAACTGCATGTGCTCTTCTCAGACTCTTTCAGTTTCAGACAGTTCAGTGAAAACTGAAAACCCTTTTTTAACTATTTATTTTCTCTTTTGTTTGAAGCAGTATCTTGATGAGAACAAGTCCTTGATTCTCAAGATTGTTGAAAGCCAGAACTCCGGCAAGCTCACCGAGTGTGCTGAGTAAGAACTGTTGATTTGATTTGTGTTCATCATTTCTTCATAAGTGTTGTGACTTTCTATATTTTGCAGGCTTTTTCTAAGATGTGGGAGTAGGATACCCCACAAACCTTAATAAAAAATAAAGTTTTTTTTTTATAGTTCTATATAATCATTGACCAGAGTTTCAAAACATGATGACTTGATGCAAAAAAGTCATAACCTTTTTGGCAACAGCATCTTCAAAGTTTTATCATAAACAGTTCTATATAATCATTGACCAGAGTTCTGGTTTACTAGTATTAGCTTTTTTGGTGGGGGAGGGAGGTTTAATAGAGATAAAATTTCTGTTTGCTTGGCTTGAGATAGAAGAATGCATAAACAGTAATTGGATTTTTTCCCTAAATAATCATTGTGGTGTTATAATTTCAGGAACCAATCAAGGCTGCAGAGAAATCTCATGTACCTAGCTGCAATAGCTGATTCTCAACCCCAACCACCTACTATGCCTGGCCAGGTACATCCCTAGCTATTTTCAGAATGTTGTTAAGTACAAGTGACCACTTACAAAGGGGTTCACCTCACAACAATGATTGATTTGTGCAATATTGCTATTGCTATTGCTATTGCAATGATCCATTTACCAAACTCTAGCAATTATTATGTCCCTAAGTTTCCTTTCTAATTTTCTTTTTTCACATATATTAAAAAAAATAGGTAGTGCATTTTTAACATGTCTATTTTGTGACTAGATGTTTTTAAAATACCCTTTTACATATCAATATGTTTAACTTGTACTTTTCATCTTTCACATGATACTTAGTAGTACTAATTAAGTGTACATTTAGAAAAATAATAGTAAAATGTATAGATAATTTGAAATAAATTGTTTTTTGGAAACGCGAATTTTTCTAGAGGGTTTATATTTAGGTACATATGTGGTATATGCATCATTAGTGCTACTTGACCATTTGGCCTCAATCTTCTGAATGACATTGCAGTACCCTTCAAGTGGAATGATGCAGCAGGGAGGACACTACATGCAGGCTCAACAAGCTCAGCAGATGACACAACAACAACTAATGGCTGCACGTTCCTCCCTTATGTATGCTCAACAGCTTCAACAGCAGCAAGCCCTGCAAAGCCAACTTGGTATGAATTCCAGTGGAAGTCAAGGCCTTCACATGTTGCATAGTGAAGGGGCTAATGTTGGAGGCAATTCATCTTTAGGTACCGGAGGTTTTCCTGATTTTGGTCGTAGCTCGGCCGGCGATGGTTTGCACGGTAAGCAAGACATTGGAAATGCTGATGGCCGCGGTGGAAGCTCTAGTGGTCACTCTGGTGATGGTGGCGAAACCCTTTACCTAAAATCTTCTGGTGATGGGAATTAGTTAAGCCAGAATGGTAAAACTAATTAGTTCCTGGCCATTTTAGTTAGGAGGATTAGGCTATGAACATTAAGTTAAGTAGCTGAAGGATAAGCTTGCTTATTAGACTTAAGATGTTATGTTTTGTCTGTTTTATGTTTCATTAAAAGGCAATGAATCAAAAACGTTGCCTATGTTTGTGTACTAGTACTAGTAACTTTATGCATGTTTCTATGCTCTTGTGTAAAGTTTTGGCCAGAAAATGAGGTTGCTCCATTTCAAGGTCAACAATTATTCTCTACATGTTCGTTCAACTTAATTTGCATGAACTAGCTGCCTAACTAATCAACAATAACAACCAAACATTATCCCGATAAGCGGAGTTCGTTACATGAATCAAACGACGCCATAATGTTCTATCACTAAAATTTGATTTTCTCATTCAAACAACTAAAAAGGGGAAGACCATTTCTTTTTGGTATAAAGTGAAACAATCTTAACCATAAAAAGGAAGTTCTAAAACAATCTTTTGATAATTGCAAACGGGGAACAAGTTAAACCATCTATTTAGTTTATTGTTTGGGGACAATTAGAAATTGTCAACGTGTATCAAACAATAGATTGGTTTAAGTGACACGGAATTTATGCTTATTACATATAATCCGATAATGACAAAATTGTCAACTTGTAAAACAATTGCGACCTCAAAGGTGAGTTAGTTTAGGTTTTAGTTTCAATTTGAATTTGAATTTGATTTTTTACTTGGGTTTTCATTTCCGACACAAATCTTTTCATGAATGTGTTTATGTGATTTAGATTTTTGATGTATGTTGTTAAAGAATCTCACTTGTCTTGTGTTGTCAAATTGTTTAATTGTAGTTGGTCCCATGTGTTGACGGTTTAATCCTTAGTGTTTACTTGTGCTCCCTATTTTAGTTTACATTTTTTAAATGGTGATGCCTATTTGACATTTGTTTAATGGTGGTCCCTATTTTATACGGTATTTGTTTAAGGGTGGTCATGTGGTCCGTTTCAAGTTTCCTTTATGTTTTTCTTTTTGTTCTCTTTCAATTTTGTTTAAAAAATAGATATAAAAATGAAAAGATTTATGTAAAAAATATAATGGTGTCCAATAAAAAAGAGAAAAAGAGTAACCACTCGATGGCGCGAAAGCAAAGGGAAGAAGAAGAAAATGCCGAAGTTGAAGGCCAGAGTGAAGAATGTCCCCTTCACCTTCACGGACCTACTGCACATTTCATTTTTCTCAATAATTCATCAAAAATGACGTTTCGATTTTCATGAATCCATTTTCTCCCGCAAACCTTCCATGGTAAATACTTTCCCTTATTTTCAATTTCAATTCATTTTCCGTATTCTGCTATGCTTTGATTCAAATTTATCATCTCAACGATTTGTCTGATTCTTTGTTATGCCGATCCTCCATCATCAATGTGCATAGGGGTTTTCGTGTTCGATCTAATAGTTATTGTTCGTTGCATTCAAATCAAATTAGGCCTACTCATTGCTAGATGACGTTGGTTGATTATAACAATGCTTGATACAACTCATAAATGTGAGAAAAAGTATATTGACAATCAATTGTTTTTAATGAAGAAGCCAAACTAGACCACCATAATTGGCACCAGAGAGAATCAAACTTCGAGGTCCCAAACCAACGTCACTAGACCAACCCAGTCTATATTGAAAGAATTGTTGATCATACGAAGGGATACGACAAGACTTATATTGCCAATGAGAACAATTAATAGTTTAATTTAACTAACTAGTGTAGCTAATTATTGTAACTAACTATTGCATAAGAAACAAAAAAATGATGAATTATTTCACAGTTTCTTTGGTTACAGTGTCATCACATTTGGTTCTGAATGAAGTAGATGGACTTGTTTTGGGAAAAGGGGATTTTTCCTACTTTTCTTTTACTGATAGTTAGAACAAGTATTGATTTAGTTGGGACATTATGATTCAAATCAATATTGAGGTCAAGATAAAGACTCTGAATTTTAAACATAAACTTCCACTTTTTCTTAACATTGCTAGACTAGTAGATTCTGATTTGAGGTTTTTCTAGATTGGAAAACTCAAATTATCTCCCAATAATACGCAGAAGAGGATGAATTGGGAAATAAGTATCTTGCATAATACTGGTAACTTGTGATGAAATAGACTTTTCTATCAATGCAGTATTCAGTTGGTTACTTGGCTACACCGTGTGTGGTAATTATGGCATAAAATTCTTATATTTTTTGTTTTCAGTATCAGGTCCTTTCTAACCAGGTGGTAGAAAATACAATACATGTTTGATACATATTCTAGTTTGGTTTGGTTTTTATTAATCTTTTTGTTAGCTTTTCTTACTGACAAGGTGGTGTAAAAAATCATTATTTAGAACTTAAATGAGATCTTAGAATAAATGATGATTCCTCATCTTCATCTGCAGGGGACTCCAGCGAATATTATTGTGGGTTCTCATGTCTGGATTGAAGATCCAGAGGAAGCTTGGATTGGCGGATACATATCAAAAATCAATGAAACGGATGCCGAAGTTGAAACTACCGATGGAAAAAAGGTTTGTACACTGTCAGTAACATGTTTCCTTTTTTATAGTATTTATATTTCCCCCCTTTTTGATGACCTATTTAATTTAAGAAACATTGGTAGGTTTGCTGCAGATTTTAGTCGATGATAATCTTGATATATTAGGCTTGAGTTCTGGAGTCAATTTAAACTAGGCTACGTATTTCACATAGGCTTATTGTATGACAACACTTGAACGATTTACCTCTCCTTTAGGAAGGGGAAAATGCTACTGAAAGGTGCCTTGGGCGATTCCTTTTTCCTCCAAACAGATTTTTTTCGTCTTTGTAATTTTATTAATAAAATTAATTTTGCTTCCCTGAACAATAATAATTTTCACATTTGGAACCCCTTCATATCTGTTCCAGCTTCATCTCATTTCTTCCTTGTGATCAACCTAGGTTTATACTTAGTAAATGCTCCACGGCCAAGTAAAAAGGACAATGCACGTCTACTGTGACTGAGTTTCAAGTTGAGTATAGAGGGAAAAGAAACTCGAAAAAGTGACCACAGAAGAGATGCACAAACAATTTTTATTTTTATTTTTTTTACTGTTGATCATCCCAGTTCAGTATTCAAATAATCATTATGATATATGGAAAAATTATTTAACTATGTTTAATGTCTTGAAAATCTTTTTCCATGTTATGGGAGTTAAGAACAAGTTTGCCACTCTATCCGTGTCTACTGTATTCCTGCTTTTTCTTTAGTAACTGAACTCTACAGTAGGAAAATATAATTATTTCTCTAGCTCAATGGGTGTTTTCTCTCCATTGCTTGGTGGAGTACTAGTTCTTTATCATGCTTTGTATTGCTGACTGGTAAAAGTGAAAAGTGTTTCAGTAACTTATGAAGCCAAAAATTACATCTGAATTATATTACATGTACTACTACTTTGTCTATTTCAAGGTTGTTGCAAATTTATCAAAAATACTTCCTAAGGATACGGAAGTTCTTCCTGGTGGAGTGGATGATATGACTAAACTGTCCTATTTGCATGAGCCTGGAGTCCTGCAGAACTTAAAAGCTAGATATGAATTGAATAAAATATATGTAAGGCTTTCTTCCCTTTGATGCCATAAGATCCAATGAAGTTAATCAACGTAGAAATTATTACCAATATTCTTAATTTCAATGGCAGACTTATACCGGAAACATTCTGATTGCAATAAATCCTTTCCAAAGGCTGCCTCATATTTATGGCGTGCACATGATGCAACGATACACGGGAGAGCCACTTGGAGAATTAAGCCCTCATGTATTTGCAGTAGCTGAGGTTGCATACAGGTAATCTTAAATTTCTTATTATGATTCAAATGTCATTTCTACCATTGAAGCAAATATTAATTGATGATTTTATTAATATCAGGGCGATGGTTAATGAAGGGAAAAACAATTCAATTCTGGTCAGTGGGGAAAGTGGAGCTGGTAAAACTGAAACTACAAAAATGATTCTGCAATTTCTAGCTTTCTTAGGTGGTAGAGCTGTGACTGAAGGAAGAATAGTTGAACAACAAGTTCTTGAAGTATGATTCAATTAATGGCACTCATTACTGAACTTGTAACAAAATTTCAATTCTTCTTTTCTTTTTAAAAAAAACATTTTTTCTTTGGATATAAAGACTTTTAAATATGAATGCAGTCAAATCCAGTTCTGGAAGCATTTGGCAACGCCAAAACTGTCAGGAATAACAATTCCAGGTGAAACTTTCTTATATCTGGGCAATAAATGATTCCATGGGTTTTATTCTCTCTGATTGTCTGATATATATAACCTAGCTTTTTTTGTCCGTCTTTTTCACTCATGGGTGGTAAAGGATTCCATGTCTTTCCTGTCTTCAGTTGTTTCATTTCACTCCTCTAGCACCCACTTCATATTGCCAAAAGTTAGTTTGATGTGTTAATATGGACAGTTAGAATGATGACTTTTGAATAGTTTTATGTAACTCTCTTTCCAGAAAAGGAAATGTTTTTGCCAACATAAAATGAAATATGATACTTACGTCTAAGTTTTTACCTATGTTTTTAATGGTGCAGCCGTTTTGGTAAATTTGTTGAGATCCAATTTGATAAGAGCGGAAGAATCTCAGGAGCAGCCATCCGAACATACCTTCTAGAGAGATCTCGGGTCTGTCAAATTAATGATCCTGAACGAAACTACCACTGCTTTTATCTTCTTTGCGCCGCACCACAGGAGGTAGCTCTCCGTCTACAATCTACTTTTTGTTTGATTCATTCAATTATGTAAGCTCATCCAAGTTCTGCCAACAGGAAATTGAAAAATACAAATTAGGAAATCCTAAATCGTTTCACTACCTTAACCAGTCACAATGCTATGAACTGGCTGATGTAAATGATGCTCATGAGTATCTCGCCACCCGTAGAGCTATGGGTATTGTTGGAATAGGTCACAAAGATCAGGTACTTATTTCACAAGCATGGATTTAGCTTTGTTCTGGCTAGAATAGAGAATGATTGCTTTCTATCTTTCTGCTTTTTTATGCTGTCTTTTTTCAGGAAGCCATTTTCAGAATTGTCGCTGCAATTCTTCATCTTGGTAATATTGATTTTGCCAAAGGAAAGGAAACTGATTCATCAATTCCTAAAGATAGCAAAGCCGAATTCCACCTGAAAACGGCTGCTGAGCTTCTGATGTATGAATGCTTTTGTATTATTACTTATGTCCATATGATATTCAATTGCCTTTCAGTCTGTTTGTCAATATTGAATCAGGTGTGATGCTGATGCCTTGGAAGATGCATTATGTAAGCGTGTCATGATCACTCCCGAAGAAGTTATAAAACGGAGCCTTGACCCGGGAAGTGCAACAGTCAGTAGAGATGGACTGGCAAAAACAATTTATTCTCGGCTATTTGATTGGTAGGATGCTAAAAGGCAAATTAATCCATTTTTTCAGACCTCTATGTAGTCTAATTAATGCAAAAGGTACTGAAGATAGGGATACAAGGTTCTGATTTTGATTCCTGGTGCATTTATGTGTGCTGCAGGTTGGTGGACAAGATTAATAATTCAATTGGACAAGACCCCAATTCTAAATGTTTGATTGGGGTCCTTGATATCTATGGTTTCGAAAGCTTTAAATTGAACAGGTAATATAATAGTTTAGAAGAATAAATATACCTATCTGTACAAGTTCATCCACAAGATTGCATTACTGAAGATATTGAAAGCATCCACCTATGCTTGTTTTCAAGTTCATTCTTTTGTAACTTATTTTCAGTTTGTCATGCTCTGCAGTTTTGAGCAGTTCTGCATTAATTTCACAAACGAAAAGTTGCAGCAACATTTCAATCAGGCAAAATTTCAGACTAAATTATGCACTTCAAGTTCCTTTTTTCATTTCCATATTTAATATGGTTTTGATGACGAATTTCAGCATATGTTCAAAATGGAACAAGAAGAATATGCAAAGGAGGAGATCAATTGGAGCTACATTGAATTTGTGGACAACAAAGATGTTTTGGACCTTATTGAAAAGGTTTTCTTTCTCCTATTCCCTTTCTCAGTTTCTCCAAGGCATTGAGGATATACTTAATTCATTTTGTTTTGGAAGCCTTTGTTAGAATTTACGATAAAGGTCTTTAAATATCTTGATATTATCTTGAAGTATCTCATAGGATTAATTTCCTATCTCAGTATCTCTGAAGATTAATTTCCATATTCGGTTTCCTAGCACCAGAGGCTGTTGACCTTCTACATAGAGTTCAAAAGGTCATGCATAGCAATGTCATGTTTCCTAGGTCCATGAGTGTTTTGTGCGAGGATTGGTTTTGCCATCCAAAAAGGCCTAGCAGCGCAACTTGTTGCCCGTTTGCCTTTTATTCAAGGGTAAATAATGGTTTATATAATTTATATATATAAAAAGAAGAGCAAAACGAAAATGATTCCCATAGCGCCGCTAGTAGCTTTTGGCAAAAAAAAATTGGGTTTTCGTTTCTTGTTCTTTGGATTTAATTAGGATTTGAAGTTGTTTTAGGGTCAATGTTTGATATCTTTGTATGGAACATAGTGTTGAGCGGTGAAGAACCAACATGACAATAAAATAAGCGTTGCGGAGATGAATATGTTGCGTTAGATGTGTGGTAAGACTAGATGTGATAAGATTAGAAATGACAATATTAGAGAGAGTTGGAGTAGCACCTATAGTAGAAAAGATGGTGGAAAATAGGGTTAGGTGGTTTGGACATGTAGAGAGAAGACCTATAGATTATGTAGTAAGGAGAGTAGATCATATGGAGGATAGTCGGATCCCTAGAGGCAGAGGAAGACCTAGAAAAACTATTAGGAAAGATTTGATAATTAATGAGTTGGACCGAAATATGGTTTACGATAGAACATTATGGCGATATTTGATCATGTAGCTGACCCCACTTAGTGGGAAAAGACTTGGTTGTTGTTGTATTCATTTTCTCCTCTCTTTGTTTGAAACCTTATAACTTCAACTTAGTATCAATGTGGTATTGTCCTCGGTATAGTCATATAGTTATTCTGCTGCCGAGTTCCCCTAATTATTAAGGATTTTACACCATCTTGCTAACCATTACTAAATTCCACACCATGTTTTTGAAACTCTCTTCCGTCATGCCGTCCTTCTAGCATGTTTAGATACATTGTAGGTGTTTTTTCAGAATCTCTTCTCTGTCCTGTTTAGAAAGTCAAAAGCTTGCTAGTCCTATCTTCAACCTCCATGTGTTGCAAATAACATAACCCAACACACTCCTTAGCAACTCCAATTGTGCTATGTAGAAAGAAATAGGGTGAATGTTGTTATGCTTTATTTATCAGTCAAGAAACTGCTTATATAGAGCGATTTCAATAAATGATAATAATTCTCGATAAGAATATTAGGAAAATAAAAATAAAGGGACAATAAATAGGAAGATATGCATTAACTAAAAGAATCATGTGGATTCTTCTAGAAAACACACGGATTCCAACCCCCTCCTCTCCATGTCACAAGATTTACCCCAGACATATGTACGATATCCTGAGGTTGATCTTCTGTATGTGACTGACCCTGCCCAGTGCCCAATCAGCATTAGTGTGGATAAAGACTTTCTTTTGACTAGTCTTCTTAAAAGATAGGCCCCTTCCAGGATTTGTCTTCAAATATCTCAGTATTCCATAAACTGCCTCAAGATGTTCCTCAAAAGGAGAATGCATAAATTAACTCACTACACTGATTGAGAAGACGATGTCAGGTCTAGTGTGTGACAAGTAAATCAGCTTACCAACCAATGTAGACTTAATTATTTTTTTCAATTGTGCCCTCTAATTAGTACTATGTACACTACTCCCAAAACATTATATTTCACTTTGCATTTGTGATGGTGGGAAGCACACTAATGGTTGTTAAGGTTAGTTTGGTAAAAGCTTCATGTCTTTAAACGACACTTATTTTGAAACGGGTGGAGTATATGTTAATAATTACAGGTACGATTCTACCCTAAATAAGAGCAATCACATGTTTACAACGGTATCTTTATTTTTGACCAGTCTTCCACTAGGTTACTATTTTGGGCTTATTTTATTTCCTAATTTGATCCTTGGTGAGTCTTTTCCTTCTCTTTGTTCTCCTACCCTTCTTTTACTGTTCTTTATCTTGATTTTGCTTTTGCAGAAACCCGGAGGAATCATTGCTCTCCTCGACGAAGCTTGGTAAAATATTGTTACTTTCCATATCCAACTTTTTAAGTGCTTGCTAGATGGTTTTAACTTTTCTTCATATGTACTTTAGTTCAGTAAAATTAGACATGATCCAGATTTGTTCAGTTTCGTTGAATCTAAAGCTTCGTGTTACGTAACATACTGAATCTATATTATTTTCCTTTTATCATCTCCTTGTCTTGCAGCATGTTTCCAAAGTCAACACATGAAACATTTGCAAACAAGCTTTACCAAACATTTAAGAATAACAAGCGCTTTATTAAGCCAAAATTGTCTCAAACAGATTTCACCATTGCCCATTATGCTGGAGAGGTATGCGTAGCTCTTTCCAAAATGGTTTGCTGCAATTTTTTTACCGCATATTCATTTTTACTGTCATAAATATGCAGGTGACATACCAATCTGACCATTTTTTAGACAAAAACAAGGATTATGTGGTTCATGAACATCAAGATTTATTGATTGCTTCCAAATGTCCTTTTGTATCTGCCCTTTTTCCACCACTTCCAGAAGAGACATCAAAATCTTCCAAATTTTCATCAATAGGTTCTCGTTTTAAGGTATTTTTCTTTTCCTAAATTTCATTGGTAATTTGGTACATTTGTGGAGTTTACCTCAAATAAAAATTTTGATGCAAGCTCTAGTCAACAAAAAATTATCTGCATCCTTATTATCGGGAGGAAGCTAATAAAATTTGAATGATACAGCTACAGCTACATCAGCTAATGGAAACATTAAGTTCAACTGAACCCCATTACATTAGATGTGTGAAACCAAACAACCTCCTCAAGCCTGCAATTTTTGAGAATGTCAACATTATGCATCAACTTCGTTGTGGTGTGAGTATACTTTTATGTTCTTCCTGCAAGTCTTCAGTCCTTCTTCAGCTGTCACAAACTCTTTCCCTACAGGGTGTATTGGATGCTATCAGAATCAGTTGTGCTGGTTATCCTACACGCCGCCCTTTCTTTGAATTTGTAAACAGATTTGGTCTCCTTGCCCCAGAGGCCATAGAAGCAAAGTAAGCACTCTTTTAGTATATATTCTATGCCCAGGAGGACGTAAGCTTTGATTTGACATATCAAATATTTTGGACTAAATTTGGGCATACTGCTAATTTGTCGAGTTATTTCACCTATGAGCAGCTGTAATGAAAAGAATGCTTGCCAAAAGATTCTGGAAAGGACGGGGCTTAAAGGATATCGGGTAATTTGAAATGTTACAGCAGAATAATTATTGCTTTTGTGTTCTTGTCCATAGTTCTAATATTAAGCTCTTTACACCTTGTCAACAACTATAATTCATGCACGTCATAGCATTCATTTACAATACCTTTTTTAGATTTAGTTACAAATATCATCAGGGGTCTTGTATAGTCTTATAACATGCATTTGTGTATTTATTCCTGACTTATATATTCACATAGTTTGTTTGATCGGCTGTCCAATGTTGTAGATTGGAAAAACAAAGGTATTCTTGAGAGCAGGTCAGATGGCTGAACTAGATGCTCATAGAGCTCAAGTACTTGGTAATGCAACAAAAGTTATCCAACAGCACATACGAACCCATCAAGCTCGGAAACATTATCTTGCATTGCAAAAGAAGGCCATATATGTGCAGTCTTGGTGGAGAGGTGAAATAGCCTAATTCATTTCTTAGGATAGATGTAATTTTATTTTCACAAAGTATAGACGTCCTTAACTAGAACAGTGTATCTCAGAGAAGGCAGACCCAGTAGGAGGCCTCATTTTACAACCATTCTCCCTTCTCTACATGATTTAACTTAATATACACAACATGCTTTTCGCAGGAAGACTCGCATTCCAACTCTATGAGAAAATGAGAACGGAGGCCGCTGCTTTGAAAATTCAAAAGAACATACGCGGTTACGAAACTAGGAAGGCGTATAAAAAACTTCATATGTCAGTACTTACTTTGCAAACAGCTTTAAGGGCCATTGCTGCTCGCAAGGAATTCAGATTTAGGAAACAGACCAAAGCTTCCATCATTATTCAGGTTTTGGTCGAGAACTAATTTAGATTATCTACTATGGAGCCATTGGTGTTCATTATTTAAAATTCTCTGTCACAAAAAATTGCAGGCTCAGTGGCGGTGCCACAAAGCGTCCTTGCAATATAAGAGGCTCAAAAAAGGTTCAATAGTTACACAATGTAGATGGAGGGGGCGTTTAGCTAAGGGAGAACTTAGGAAACTGAAAATGGTACATTTCTATGTTTACATTGATTCTAATACATTAAGTAGAACCTACTGTACTCAACCTGCATAACTTCAGACACAATAGGTGAAATGCGATATCTTATGATTTTTTTAATCATAAAGTTATGCCTCCTCATGAAAAATTACATTCAAATTTCATTCTTTGTTTTTGTTCCATTATTGCCATTATTTTTGTGAAGGGAAAAACAATAGAATAAAATAGAAATAGTCTTCTGATCAGAAAAGTTGAAAATGGCTTTTACTTTTCTCATGTGATTTCAGAATCCAAAAACGTTATTCTCTTTCTGTTTTTAATTTGGATTTCGTCAAATCTTAATTGTGAAAGAAGTGATTGTTATAAAATACAAAACCTTGGAGAAAACTACAAATGTGAATATCCTATTTGTACTGACCCTGAATTAATTCATGTGCAAGTTCTCTGTCCCCTGATCTTTCTTCTTTTTGGTGCTTATATGAAGGATCAAATCTAAAACTATCCTCACCTTGTTCTAACTGATTAATTGGCTTATTTTTGTCTCATTCTTAGTATTTAAGTAGCATATACCTTAATTTCAATTTTCATTAGATCATTCCCTTATTTTACTTTTATCTCATCTAAGTGAACATTTGTTTCCATTTGCTTTAGGCTGCAAGAGATACTGGCGCACTTCGAGAAGCAAAGAGTATGCTTGAAAAAAAAGTGAAGGAACTTACTTGGCATCTCCAACTGGAAAAAGGTTTAAAGGTGAGATACATCTCCAACTGCAAAACTTACTCAAACAAGTTATTTCTTTTAGAATTTTTTAAAACTAAATCAAACAGACTCCATTCTTCTTCTGCTTTTAATTTGGATTTATTAGACCATTGTCAAATCTTAATTCTGAAAGAAGTGATGCTGATAAAATAAAAAACCTTGGAGAGAACTACAGACATGAATATCCCATTTGTATTGACCCTGATTGATTTCATGTAAAAGTTCTCTGTCCCCTGATCTTTCTTTCTTCTTTTTTATGGTTATATGAAGGATCACATCTAAAACTATCCTCAACTCTTTCTAACTGATTAAGTTGCTTACTTATGACTTACTCTTAGTATTAATCATCATAAACCTTAATTTCATTTTTTATTATACCATTCCCTTATTTTATTTTTATCTCATCTAAGTAGACATTTGTTACCATTTGATTTAGGCTGCAAGAGATACTGGCCCACTTAAAGAAGCAAAGGGTAAGCTTGAAAAACAAGTGGAGGAACTTAAATGGCGTCTCCAACTGGAAAAAGGTTTAAGGGTGAGATATATCTTTTGTTGATAGATATAACTTGGGAGGATGTTGCTGTTTTGATCTCTTACACATTTGTCATTTTGAAAAACATTTTTGCACAAATTGGAAATAAAACGAAGGGTAAAAGGCCAAAGTATTTGAAAGTTCCCAAGTATCTTCAAAATTGGCAAACCCTCAAGAAAACCATTTGGAATCTTGTGCAGACAAATCTAGCAGAATTCAAAGCACAGGAGATAGCAAAACTGCAGAATTCATTGCAGGAGATGAAGAGAAAAGTTGATGAAACTAATGCTCTGCTCCTCAAGGAGCGAGAGAATGCAAAGAAAGCTATTGAAGTAGCATCTCCTGTCATTAAAGAAGCAATGGTTCTTGTTGAAGATAAGGAGAAGATTAAGAGACTAAGAATGGAAGTTGACAGCCTAAAGGTAAAGTTAGACATACTTATCTGCTAGGTGAAACTTATTTCAAGGGTGCCTCTCTTTTTGTACATAATGCTTCTTTTAAAATTGGAATCTGGTGTGACTATATATATTTCAGTTTTATATAGCTTATAGAGTTCTTAGAGTAATACATTGATTCTTGGGCCTCTTCTTCTAAACTTCATTGGTTAATTGGAAAGAAAAATATAACAGATATAAATAAGAGTTGCTATTATCAGATTGAGGGCCAAAAAGAATTTCCATGTGAAGATGCTACTAACTGCCATATTGCCAAAATAGGGACAGACCAT
>Ga0209282_1000258_pt1 | contig 26517 bp, 7 predicted proteins | sample Mtrugardesep15_FD_187529 | JGI IMG/M metagenome (GOLD analysis project Ga0209282, IMG submission 187529) | Root nodule microbial communities of legume samples collected from California, USA - M. trunc garden sep15 (SPAdes) (version 2) | ecosystem: Host-associated > Plants > Roots > Nodule...
TATTTAACTATTTTTCGGATTATGTTATATGTGATATCCCGTTATTGTTGTGTACTCTGATAAATGTTTTTAAGAAATTTTTATGTTGGGAAAACGGGGTGTTACAATTATCAACTGAAGGTGGAACTTCGCCTTTGACATTTTTGGAAAGATTATCAGCTGGATGTGGAACCTCGATTTTGGCATTGCTTGGAAGGTTATCAATTGGAGGTTGAATATCGACTTTGACATTGTCAAAAAGATTATCAATTGAAACCTCGACTTTCGCATTGTTCGGATCATCCACAACTTGAGGTGCAACATGTGACTTCACATCAACATGAGGTTCCATAATTGGTGGTGTAATGTGAGGTGTTAAATTAGAGGGGATATCCATAGGAGCATCCATATATATTTTTTACTTACCGCTATAATACAATAGGAGCATCCATATTTGAAATACCGTAAACTATAGTAAAAAAGTCAGCGTGTTTCTGTAAATGCAGGTTTCATATTACATAATTTGAACTAGGTTGTTCAAATTTATGATTATATAATTTGTACGGAACAAGTACAAAGTTGGTGGTGTGATTGAAACAAAAATGCTTAGAAATTGAATGAGGAAGATTTTAGCGTCACATTACATTTGCATTCAAACAAAAATAATGTGTATGAAGTCTATTGATGGTTGGAATGGTGTACCAAATCACGTTTTCGCCTAAATGAGAGTGCTTTTGAAGGTGTATGGAGTAGAAGGTGAAAAGTGAAAACATATATAATTCATAGACCGGAAGCACACTCAAGATTATATAGTTCAAATTAGTTTTTCTTTTTATATAAAAAAAGGATGAATTGTAAGAGGAGGGGTTAGAGATATAGAAATACACATTTTAAATTTTTTATTCCGAAAGATGTCTGGTATGCTCCAGATAATAAAATCTGAACATGGGCAAAATGATCAAATCGGAGGGCGCGCGCAAGAAGAACATGGGGTGGAAAAAGATATTTTCTTTCTTAGGTGATAGTCATTTAGGTATGGGCTTCGATTTGAACAAAAGGTATAGCCCAATAGACAAACCCCTTTTTCATTTCTTGATAATACTTTACAAACAAACTAAAATTCTTTTCCCACCCCCAACACCTCCCGCACCTCCTCCGTAAACCGAAAAGCATCCATTTTTTACATGTCTTAATTTAGATTTTGGAGCATATTTATGATCTTCGGATTAACAAATCTGGAGCTTGTTTTCCTGCTATTGTGAAAGGAAAAAAAACCACAATACAACTCTGGCTGGCTAAAAAGAAATTCTTCAGGAATTTTGCGTACGGATTTTACAATCTAAATGTGTAAAAAGTCTACTTTACACATTCAGATTTTAAAATCCGAATGTGAAAAAAATACATGTATGATGCAGGAAACCTGTGGATATCAACCAAGGAATTGAAAAACAGTTAAACAAAGTTGTGGTTTTATTCTTGTCATTATTAGGAATGTTCCATGTTTGCTATTGGGAGTTGTAGTTATCGATATGCTTGTTGATGAGCCACTCAAGGGCAAATGTAAACTTAATTTTCAGTACATTATGGCACTTAACATGTCTTGGCATATCTTGGGATCATGTTTACTGTCTTCATGACCTGCCAATTTGAAGGGTTCTAAATTTCACTTTTGTTTCAAAGCAAGTGAATAATAAGTACTGATTATGTCAAACTTTGTGATATCTTAATTTCATGTTAATCTTTGGGTAATACGTGCATTTTTCACATCCAGGTTTTAAAATCTGGATGGATAAAAATCCTGAAAAAGTCTCAAGTCACAAATAACCTATATATCCTGGATTTTTACAATAACCTAAGGGCATTAGTTAACGTAAAAAAAAAAGTTACAAATTTTTCCGATATTTCTCTCAAAAATATTCTACATACTTACTTGAAAATGTACATTCAAACACACAAATTATTTGAAATTTCAAGCAACACAAAATTAATAATTTTTAAGATGCGTATATCTAAAAGAAAAATGCTAAATGAGACAAAAAACTGTCTTACGAAATTTGACGAACAAGCCAAATGAACTTTATAGAAGCATATAAACATAAATTAAACCATGTTTTGATCTAGGAGCATCTATATCTTTTTGCAGACTTCTTCATAACTAACAAATTTTATTAAATTGATTTTTCAAAGCAAGTTCATAAAATATATGGAGTTGATTTCTATTACCTCTTTTGTTACTATAATCTTGCTACAATTATCATTAATGGCATAAGTGAGAAGTATGATTGGGATATATTTTCTTTTTGTTATTTTTAAAGAGGTGAAACTCAAGGACTCCTCAGAATGATTGGGATATTATAATAAGGGTGTTGTATAATTTTATTTTTGTAATTAAATATTCTCCCGTGAAATTGCATATTGGAAGGTAGTTACTTTATACTTCGTCAAATATTGTTCGTACTACATAGCAACTGTCTATCTAAAATATGGCTCAAATGGCTTCCTTGAAGTACTTTTCTTTTGAGAACATGCATGTAAAAAATTTGAGAACACGTAGATATATACCCCATTCGACTTTGAGAACATTAGTGATTTTTTTAGAACATGTAGATATATACCCCGTTCGACTTTCTTCAAGTATTTTTTATTTTTTTTAACTCCTTAAATTTTTGCAATATTTCTTACTTTCATGTATAGATGTATAGAAGCAGGTGATGCGACAAATTTCTACTCCTTGACTATGTATCATTCATACAAGTGCTACATAACTACATTCATCTATCCATATATAGATAGATGTCAAAGTTTTATAATATTTTACGAGTAAATTATTAAATTAATCTTTGATTTTGTAAGATACTCTTAAATGGCTCCCTAAAATTAAAGCTATTTTAAAAAGGTGTCGGGTTCTATTGAAACATCAAGTTGGTCTCTATATTTAACTATTTACCGTCAATTAGATCTCTATATTTTAATAACTAGCTATCAGTTTGATCATTATATTCAACCACTTTCTATCAATTTAATCTTTAACATGTTCTTAGATAAATGTCTCTCACTCTATTGAAATGTCAAGTTGGTCTCTATATTTAACCATTTACGCTCAATAAGATCTCTATATTTTAATCACTAGCTATCAGTTTGATCATTATATTCAACCACTTTCTTTTAATTTAGTCTTTAACATGTTCTTAGATAAAGGTCTCTCACTCAATTAAAATGTCAAGTTGGTCTTTATATTTAACCATTTACGCTCAATAAGATCTCTATATTTTAATCACTTACTATCAGTTTGATCATTATTTTCAAACACTTTAGTATCAATTTAGTCTTTATCATGTTAACATGGTTTTTAACATTCTATTGCTGCATGACATGTGAAGATTGCAGGAAACTTTAGGCTCTTCAAATTGGGCTTTGAAATAATAGCCACATGCCCAAACCATATAGATGGACTCTATAGGCTACATGGACACAAGCAAACATCATGTTAAGATAAAAAAAATTCCGACCATCTATGCTTCTCATGCGTCCTCTAAAATTCCAAAAATATTATCAATTTTTTGGATTTTATAATGTAAAATAAGGTTTTTTTTTTCTTTCCTATTTTTAAAGTGTGAAAATTTAGTCACTTTCATTTTAGCCTCGGTTCATCAAAGAGTCGGGGCAAGACCAGCCTGGGAGGCAAAACATACCTGTTGACACACATACTTCATAATAAATCATATGTTTGTTATGAAAACAACCTCAATTATCTCATATTAGAAGAGTTAAATCTTTCATTCTCAAGATGTTTCGGATATGAGAGTTATTCTGTTGTTGTCACACTCTCAAGTCAACGGCCAACTAGCAAGTAGACCCAAAAGATCAAGTAAAATTCAAATGGCTAGAATTCATGCATGAATCAATGACATAAAACAAAAAATGCATTTTTAATTCAAAGTCTCCTCTCATGTGGGGCTTCCTAGCAAACGAGTTTTTCAATTCAAAACAAAGGCCAAACTCAACCACTTGGGCATATTGAACTTTACTCATTAAATATACGATATATATATACTTTAATGAGATAGCCTCCAAATCTGAAACAAGTGGGAAGAAAGTTGTTTCCAAATAAATATTTCAAGGTTTTTTTTATCATGTGCAAATTGCACATGATAAGAAGTTTAAAGTAGTAAATTTGTATTGGAACTTGTATATTTTATATTTTATATGTAAATTTTCAATAAATAATTGTTTTCAATAAAAACTTACTAATTTTAGTTAACTTAACATGTGCAATATTACATTTGTCAGACATATTCATATTTCAAATAGCAACGTGGATCCATTTGTGGCTCCCTCAACGTTATGTTGATGTCATTTAATTTGCATAAGTAGTCACAACTCAGTCTAGCTACTAAAAAAATGTTTATATTCACATATCTACCAAAAAACTGTTTATGCATATAAATAATAATAACTGATAAGTCTTCCTGAGCCAAGTTGCTTAGACATGCATAAAATAACAACTTATAAAAGAAACCTCTACAACGTACCAAGTACTCATAATAAAATAACTATAATTAAGATGCAGAATAGTACTTATAATTTTTTTTCATAAAGAAAATTAGATTAAGAAGACATATAATGCAAGATATTTGCAATATAATTTACATATAATTTGTCAACCGTAGCATTGACAATTTAAACCTAAATTACACGTAGGCAAAAAATCCAACCATATGTATCAACTATAGTTAGGGATAGTACTTAGGTTTAATTAATTTTGATATTTTGAAGAGAGAAAAAAATCAACGTGTTTTGTAAAAATCAAGATTTTGCACCTTGTGGCCATGCGGTAGCAGGGATTCTGCATGGAGGGAGTGAACCAAACACACATGTTTACACTCCCTTTAATTTTGTTTGAGAATACTCTATCCGATCACATTTATAAGTAAAAAACAACATTTTAAGTACATTGAATAATCAATATATTTGACCTATAATTATGATTGGATACATTAGTTATTCAATAAACATAAAAAGTTGTGTTTTATTTATAAATATAATCGGAGAGAGTATGATGTTTGCCGTTTAAAAAAATAGCGTATTTCTTTTAGCATATTTCTTTTAAGAATTCTTAGGATGTATATTTCTTATAAGAATTAAAAGATAAAATTACAAAGACAATCAAGTATATTCAAAAGGACATGACAAAAAAGGGTACATTCAAAGGTGTTAATATTATTTTTATTAGGGTTATGCTAACAAAAAAAGGGGTATATTTCTTTTAAGAAATTCATTATAAAAAATTGGGAAATGTTAACAAGTGTTTTTAGGACATTGTTTAGTAACTTTAATGGTAAGTTTTTGTCAAAGTTTATGAAATCAATGCATTGGAAATTAAAGTTTTTGACTTTTTTAAAGAATAATTTCTTTATTAGGAATCCTTAAAGAGTGCTCTTAGAGCACTCGTTAACAAGACTCAATTTATCATGAAAACATAACTCAAAACACATGTAAAAGTAATAAGAGTTTTTCTATCATGTGCTTTAAAAAAGTAAATTTGTATTGAAACTTGTACATTTAATATTAAATATGAATCTTTTTAATAAATTATTTTGTTTTTCAATAAAATGTTTCCACTTTTAGTTGTTTTTAACATGTGCAATATGTTAGACAAGCACAATTAAAAATTATACAAGTTTCTATCCAAAAATTACTACTTTTGATTGTTTAAACAACGCGACGGTTTTTTTCTACATTACCCCTCAATGATTTGGGGGTAATTTATCCCTATCAAAAATTCATTTTTTTCAGCTTTTTTTTCTTACAATCAAATATCATTTTCATTTTCAGAAGATCAAGTTTCTTCATCTTTTTCATTCAGCATGTGATCTACATCTCTTTCGTTCTATAATCGATTCCTACTTGTTATTACGAGTAAATTACCCTCAATTCATTAAGGGATAATGTAGGCTTCACCATTTTGGGTTTTTCTTACAATCAATTACCAATTTCATCTCAAGAACATCAAACTTCTTCATCTTCTTCGTTCAACATGTAATCTTCATATTCTTCAATCCATCAAATCATACTTGCCATGAGGGATAAATTACCTTCAATTTATAAAGAGGTAACGTAAACCTCACCCTTAAAGATACTTGTTAACATTCTCCTTTTTATCATAACAAAGAGAGGAGTGTTGAGAAGTCACTAAAGATGGTTCACGTAACACAAAAATACCACTTATAATATCAGCACCTTGTTTAAAAAAATATATTGTACCTATAAAAAAAACTATCAAAGGGTGGAGCTAGCACTTTTAAGTAATATTTATAAGGTATATCTCTTTAATAGATAGAGGAGGCTATATCTCCTTAATAGATAGAGGAGGCTTTAATAGATCTTAAAAGGGCTATTAAAGACCAAAAGTGCTATTAAATCACATTTTTTTGGCGTTGTGACTTGAGAACATTCTCATCAAGAAAAGGTTCACCAACATTATGCTCTTCCCAAGTTTACAAATGAGACAAAATTAACTTAAGCACATATTTAAATTTTAAAAAGGTCACAATTCAAACACCATTTTTATGATAAATATTTCTATTTCAAATGACATTAGAGCTTTGTAAAAGTTTTAGAGGAAAATATTTAGGAAAAAAAAATGATGTCTATGCAAAATACATATTTGAAGGAGGCTCTTCCATGTAGTTTTCTTTTTTTCAGATGATATTAGATCATTGCCCTATGCTCTGGGTACATAGTTTTCATTCTCCACTCTGGTCTACATGCCATTGTCTTGAAATACAAGGAACAACTTCGTTTTTCCTTTCCACTAATAGTAATGGGATCCATCAAAGTAAGGTAGTATATTTGGACCACATATGAAAAAGCAAAAATATACTTGTAAAAACTCTAAAATTCAACTATTTGTAACAAGTGCATTGAGTAGAGTGTTTGCTCTCCGTTATTAAGGGAATTCTTGTTAGTTTCTTTTTCTCTGCTTATTGATATACATATGATAGAAAAAGTGAGTGCAAAAGTTGTCAAAGAAATAAGAGATACATTGTTTCTTTGAGTAACCATGTTTAAAGGTGTACGAGTTAAGCAATTCTCGTTACTAAACATCACGTAGTTATAGTGCTTTCATGCCAATCAAATTGCATAAAATTATTCTTTGACTTTATTACTTGAGAAACCAAACATATTAACTGAATTGCATGCCAAAAACAATTACTCGCTTTGTTTCAAATTAAGCGAGTTATTTGCTCATTTCACATATATTAAGAAAAATGTACAAGTTAATGAGAAAGAAAAATAGTTGTAAGTGCTCTAATAAAGTATTGGTGCATTCATCATTATCATAAATAGAAAGTATAATATATTGAATTGTGATTTTTTAAAGTAGTATTAACTAGAATTGCAATTGAAAATAATAATTAAAATTTTCCTGATAAATCATAAATGAAATAAATCAGTTATTTTAAGACAATTAAAAAAATGTCACTTATTATGATAATAGAGAGGGAGTATTTGACATAACACATGCCAAAGTCCAAATAGACCATAAGTAATATCCATAAGACGTTTTGCATGTGAGTAGATTATTATACAAAAATCCCGGCCCCAGCTAGCCTAGTCAGAGCATAGGTGGATTCAAGGGTCATACTCTATTGCCAATTAAGTCCCTTAATCGTGGTTGACAACTCTTTAACCACGATTAATCCAAGCATGCATGCATGCACCATGAATAAAGGGAATACTTAATAAAGAATAAAATGTTCTTAATTCATTAAGCCTCTTAGTTGGTATATCATTTGTTACTAGTAATTATTTGGGTTGTTTGCATACTTTGAGTAAAAAATTGGCATAGGTACGCTAGCTGTACTAATAAGGTAATGTGTCCCAGTGCCCATAAAATAATCAAAATCAGTACGTATCAAATTAGAAATTGTTTTTTTTTTACTCATACCAATTGTTTATTAGGTATATGCAGAAGTATGTACAAATTTTGTACTTGAATGTGTACGTTGATTGAAATAAATGGAAACGAATCACGTGTCTGTACGTAGTTGCATGTATTGTATCTTCAAAATTAGTCAACACATTTAATAATTTTTTTAGACATACAACAACATATTCATTAATGGACATTAATATTTATGTTTAGCAGTAGCGTCGGTTGGGTCTGGTCCTGTATCAAAGGATGTTTCGGCATCTCGGAGAGACCGTGTGAGAAGTTCTCAAGTGAAACTTATGTATGCTCAATTGCATCCTCATTATGTCGGTGACTCCATTAATAAACCATGCAATTGGACTTAAGTAGATTATGGAGAATTGTCTTTTCAAACACACATTTAATATCACAAAAGATTCGTTGTTTTTCTTTTTAAAAAGCTAAAATGAAATTTATTAACCAAACATCTTATATCCTGTTTGTTTTCACGGCAAAAGCCTCCTAGACGTACGTTTGGCTAGAAGCTCCAATTGGTAGCTTCTTTATTTCAACGTTGAGATTGCATTGGGAATTGATAAAGCTTGTTAAAACGTCAAGCCAAACATACTATTAGTCTTTTCAGTATAAGAAGTGCCGGAAGATAACTAAGGAAAAAAAGTATTTGTTACATCAAAGAACCAATAAAAGTCAAAGCGATATAGCCACAAAGCAGACACGCTAAAAAGCACGAAAGAGAAATTAAAACTAAATAGGAACTCACAAACATAGAAGGGGATTAAGGCACCACATATGGTGGTTAAAAGGAAAATTAGGATGACATGTCTTCGGCCACCAGAATGATTAAAGTTTAATTTTGTCTATAAGTTGATGAAAAAGCCCCCTTTTGTTGAAAAGCTTTACCATTTATGTCACACCAAACAATCCAAACACATGAGAGCCAAATCAAATACAATGTTGAAAAAAGTTTTTTGAGAAGCCACCCAACGATCATAATTGGCTTAAGTGATCCTTAACATGAGTTGGCTTGCCTGAAACCAAATCGAACCAATTGTAGATTTCAATCCAAATTTGACCGAAAAAGTAAAAACCAGATGATCAATATCCTCTTGAGAGCCGCAACCACCCGAGCAAAAATGAGTATTTAGTTGAAGCACCTTTCTCCTAATTAAGCTGGTAGTTGTTAGAAAACGATTATGTAATAAACGCCAAACAAAGATGTTAACTTTTAAAAGAACCCCATTATGCCAAACAATTATAGTGTGGTCGTTGTTTAAAGGTTGATCACTTGATGTCAAATAGTTGTAAACACTAGTAATCTTGTTAACGAATGCCCCTGAGACACTCTTTAAACATGCTAAATTAATCAATTATTTTTTCAAAATGCCAAAGTTTTCAATTTCTAATGCACTAATTACAAAAACTTTCATAAAAAGTCATCATTTAAGACTCTTAACCAGTGTCCCAAAGACACTAGTTAACATTTTCCTATTGTATTTGAAGAGACATGAAGTTGTCAAATTCACATCTGTTATGAATTCGTTGATAAAAAACACACCAATAAAAACTTTAATGCGTGGAGTAAATTAATATCAAGCGGGTGAAAAAATTATTCAATCAAAAGATAAACAACAAGAGATAAAGGAAGAAGGAGAACACAAAAATTTGTTTACCCAGTTCGGTCTAATGATGACCTAGTATGGGGGAGAGAGCAGCTCTCCGTTCCACTATAATGATATGAGTTTCTTTACAAAGAGATATTGAGTTACAAGAATCAGTCTTCAAACCTAATTCTACCCAAGTCCCAACCTCTTTCCGTGACCAAGAGACTCAATCCTAATAATGTTTCGTTCAAGGTGAATCAAAACAATCTCAACCGTAGTGTTTGTTGCCAAGAGAAATTATCTATGAACCCTAGTTTGTATGTTGGTTTCTAAACCCTGTTTTTCTACACACTTAATTATCTGATATACGGCTTATATTTATAGTAGAAAACATCTATCAAAAATTGGAACAAAACAGGCTCAAAGCCGCGTTTCTGATTATTGTTGCACGCGAATTTGGCCACCGAATAATCCTGTTCGGCCACCGATTTTTGCCGAAGCAAAAGTCTCCAAAATCAAGTCAAATTCGACTACCGCGTGGATCCATTCGGCCACCAAATTAGACATACATAATGCATTATTTTTGAGTCATTTTCCAACAACATGTTATCAACCTTCAAAGCGTAATAAAATGCACAACACTCCTTCTCCACAATAAATTTATATAGAAACATTACAAAAAAATATTTATAAAGGTTTGAATCAAAGCAGTGATTGTTATAAAAAAAAATATCGAGGAGTGATTTATACCACAAACTTCTACCAGATTATGCCAATGTGTGGGACAAGGAAATGATTTGATTTGTTTTTGTTTATGTTTTTCTTGCTGATCCTATCTGATCCAATTTCATAAATTACACGTCAGAGAAGGGCAAAATTGACTACAAGATACTATTATTGAAATGCCAAATGTAGGGTAGCACATATTATATTTTTTTGCTGACGGGGCAGCACATATTATATGGTTTTACAAATATAGACAATTTTTTAGTAGCTAGAGGAAATTGAGGATCTAAGATGCCAAAATGGGCTATACCTCATTAATAAATTCAAGACCATCGTTGAAGACAAAAAATGAGTGATTTAATTGAAGTCATCTATTTATTTATTAGAAAAAAAGAAGCAAAGCCAACCTAATTAATTAGTTTCGTCATTTGACCACTGGTTTCAATATAGTGGTTTTAGATATACCACAGTTTCAATAAACTGATGTTGTGGTTTTTGGCCCATAGTTTATGATAATTGACTTTGTGTTGGTTACAGCTCATAATGTTCAAGCATACACTTGATCTATTTTATTATATGCATGTCATTTAAAATTGTTTTAGAGATATCATATTTGAATAACCATTTTTAAAATAATATATGGAACAACTAAAGTATAAAAAAATGTAATTATTAATATAAAAATTCATTTAGATTAATTTGGTGGTGTATATTCGATTATCTTTAGTATCAATTTGGATGTGTTGGTTTATCTTTAAAAAAAAATTATTAACACAAAAATAATAAAAATACAATTAAAGTATGTGCTAGTTTATATTTTATTGATCTATCATTTATTGACAAAAGTAGTTGATGTAAGCTTAAAAGTTGAAAATGATAGATAAATATATTTTTTTCCTTACAAAAAATCAACTATTAATAAAATGAAAATGAGAGAGAGTCAACTATTCTAGATACTAAATAATTAAGATATACAATGAAAATGTCCCGTAGGCAGAGTGAGAATAGGTTAGTCTAGTTAGACTTTGTAAGTTTAAAATTGGTTTGTAAAAAATATTAGAATTATGTTCTTCTTTCAACAGTTTTTCTCGCTCCCAATTGAAAAAACGTATATATTCTTGTGTAATTTAAGTCATGCATTCTACTTGAGTTAACTCATGCAGAATTTATAACTAGCGTGTGTTGACTCATACAGCGTGACTTAAGTCACGCATGTGTATTTACGTCTTTTCAGTTGAAAGCGATAAAAAATTATTAGGAGAAAAGCAGAATTTAAAATTTTAAGGTTTAAGTCTGACCTAAGGTTTGTTATGGACTTATTATTTAGGTCTGAGTCTGATATTTTGAAAGCTTTATATGATTTAATAACATTTTTTCAATGATATTGTGTTAGAATTTTCTTCTTGTTAAAACTAGAACCCTGGAACTTAAACTTCTAAACTCCTATGATTCATCAACTCAAACCAATTGAGTTACACTTGTTAGCTTGTTTAAAAGTCTATTTCATATGAACATATTTAAATAAGTAAAGTGATTTAAGTTTAAATAGACTAATGAACCAATAGATCTATGCGATTGAACTTCATTTAGATATGTAACATGAATTTTTAGAGAATTTAACTTATATATATATATTATATGGTTAATTAAGTAAATGGTTCATATAAATATCCAAAATTTTGTTTTTAGTCCCAATAAAAAAATTTGCATTTTTTAGTCCCTGTAAAATTTTGCGTCAACGTTTTTAGTCCCTGTAAATATTTTTCAATAACATATTTAGTCCCTAAAATGCTAAAGAAAAATGTTACATGGACTAAAAAATACGATTTTTTTGTAGGGGCTAAAATTGAAATTATGAAATTTATCGAGACTATTTACTTAATTAATCCTATATTATATTATAGTTCAATTTTTCTTCCAAAAAAAATTATAATTCAATTCTAGTTTATAACAATACATTTGAAGTAATATTCTAGTTTATAATTATAGTTCAATATATTATTGTGAAAAGCTAATGTATATTAATAAGCTTAAATTATTGAAAATATTAACAAATTTATAATTTAATTTAAAGTACAAAATAAAACATAATAATATTAATAGAAAGGCTTGAGTCTTATATGCCTAAGATTTTTTTTTTCTTTTTTTATAGCTAGTGGCATGACGTTTTTAGCTAAATAAACTTCTAAAAAAAAACCTAAGCATTCTCTATTAAAAAAAAGTTTGGCATGATTTGTCATAGCCTAGACCATAGGCTCCTGTAAATCGATCTTACTTTTTCCATCCCTATCCATAAGTGCAGATAAGTTACTAGGGACATTATTTGCAGGGATCTGGGGTTCGAACCTGGATTCTCCACTCTTTTAAACTTAAATGTGTGAATCTAACTACTAGACTACTTGAAGAAAAAAAATTACGAAAATGTGTTTACGGTGGTAGGTAATATTCCCACCTTACAATCAATTTTGTAAGGGATGCATCAAATTCAACTTAAGTTATCCACATATATCTAAGATCACATTTTTGATGATTAGTCGTGAGTGTGAAATAGTGTGTCAAAGTGCAAACCATGTAAATTAGCTATGATTAAATCAAGAACTATGTATTTGTTTTGCTGTGTTCTTTGTTAATGAATTATTTTATGAAATATTCTCATGTTGTCGGAAATTCAAAACTAGTTTTCTACTAGTTTTTGAGAAAACATGCAAAATGTATTTGTTGTTTAAATTTTCAATGGACCACGAACGCCACTAAAATAATACTTCCATCCTTTGACTGTAAAGTGAATTTGTTCTCAATATATCTTTCCCTGTCGTGGAAATGAAATGTTTGTCAAAAATCATTTTGATTTTAAAAGAATTATTTTAATGAAAAACTTATTGAGCAATTTAATTATGTGAGGTCTAGGATTGATACACATATGTTGTTGATTACTCTTTGTGATTGAAAATACTCGTGTGAGTGTTTGCTACGCATGAAAATATAACTGTAGATTTTATGACTTGAGCTTTTTGAAATATTTTATGTTAGGATTATGTGTTTTGCCCGATCTTAGGCATTTTGATAAATTTTGAAATTCATATGGAATAAAAAATGAATTCGTCTGAAAGAAAATTTGAATGTACCTCGAGAGTTATCAAAAATCACCAAGGGAATTTATTTGTCATTAAACCGACATTTTGAGAATTGTGGTATCAGAGCACGTCAATAGGTTTAATTCAAGGGGATGTGAGTCGAGTGCTCAGAGCTGATCAAGAGTCATGTTTACTGGGCATAAATGATCGGTGTCCTTATGTACTATGTGTTTTGTTTTATTTTGTTTAAGGTAAAACCTTATATGCTTAGTTAGTTGATTGTTCATTGATATGAAACAATTTGTTGTAGCACCTTAGTAGAAGGAGTAGCTATAACTTATAACATTACTCAAATGCGGTTGACGAGTTTCTTTTATCCCTTTCATAAGCAACAACTTAGAGAAGACATGTTTGCAGTGAGTCAGGAATGAGAAGCATTCAAAGTAGTATCAAGGTTGGAAGCTACATTGATTGAAGGCCACTCGTAAGTGTGAAGTTTTTATGGACGAACGTCCGACTGATAGAAGGTCAAAAGTAAAGAGTTATGTTTAGGAATCTTTGAATAATGTGTTGGATGTTTGCTCTGGTGAGTTTCATGATGAAATCAGGTGGAGTTGGAAACTGTTGAATTGATATGACTATTGTGAGATGGTGCATTAGGTAGAGCTATCATTCATGACAAATGTAAAGTTTTGGATATGAGAGGAGATGCTTGTTCTGGAGTTAAGGGGTGTTGCACATTGGAGTGGACCTTGTAGTATGAAGTAACATATTGAAATATAACAATTATCTTGAAAAGTGGGACTAAGTGTTTAATCTAGTTCGATCGAGACTCGTCTATTTTAATGATGGATCTCTTGATGAGAAAAACTCAAAACCAAGTGTTTTACAGATGGGCGTTGAATGTGTATTTTAATGTCATTTATCATGCATGTGTGCTATGCATGTTCTATTTATGCAATTATATTGTTTTTAAATCACGATCCTCTCCTTTTTCGCGGAAATATAGGCGTGGGTATCCCAAACTTTCTTAAAGTCTTAGTCGTAGATATCACAACGATGTTAAAGACATTGCGAGGAGATGACTTGGTTGGCGATCAGAAGCGGTAGGGATTTATAGCATTGGTCGGTTCTAGTACCATATCATCTTAGTTTAGAGTTAAAGACCCGTTTAGATATTTGGCTGTAGAGTCTGTTATGTTCATTCTTCTCTACTTTTGTTTAGGCGCCGATGTAAATGATACTGCAATAAAAAAAAATACACTTTTTTTTTACATAAAGAGTATCATTGGATGAAATATGTAACTTTAAAATGTGCTTATAAGTGGTGAGCATTATCCACCCTACAAACTAATTTTTCAATGGTTGACTTAGATCCATCTCAAAATTTATTAAGCCTATAGTTTTTACAACATTCCAATGACCAAAAAGTACCAAATAGTATTAGGTAAATACCATGTGAATCGTTGTTGTGTTAAGTGTAACAAAATATGTAATGAATAATATTTGGTTAATGAAAAAAACATAACATAAGGTTTAACTGATATAATCAGAATTAAACAACATAAATAATAAAAGATATGTTTTTCATCAAACGACTATGCACTTTCGACATAGTTGAATTGAATTATTTTGGTCATCATGACTTGGTTTTGCATATGCACACCAAATTGTCATGATTAGCTTTTTAAAATTTGAAGTGGATTTAATTTCATGGTTCAAATATTTGTCTTGTATTTTTTATATATTATCAGTGACAAAGTTGTCATGTGTTTTTTTTATGTTAATTAATGACAAATAATTTTTATGTATCAATGATAAACATGTCTATCATGTTTTTTATATTAATCGATGAAAAATATTAATCCTTTATTTTTTTTATGTATTAGTGACAAATATTTATTTTGTATTCTTTAATAATTGTAGGAGACATATATTTTCTCCTTTTTTATAGATTAATAAGTGACAATATTTGTTATTAGAAAAATGCTAAATTTAGCGAGAAAAAACTTCACGAAAACATAACGACTAATACACTTTGTATATTTTAGCCATTTAAATGATCACTCTTTCTCTCTTGTTTTCTAGTGCATCAACAAAATTGACATTTGAATAAAACCTACTCTTAATAAATAATAATATACTCCAAATTATTGAACACTTTTTTTCATATTATTATGAAAGACCGAACACAACTAAATCAACAAAATTGACATTTGAATAAAACCTACTCTTAATAAATAATAATATACTCCAAATTATTGAACACTTTTTTTCATATTATTATGAAAGACCGAACACAACTAAATGACGCTTGCTTGTGAAAACTGACGTTGAGAATTTCAAGTTGATTAAGCAATACTTTGTATAAGAGTTATGATACATAGACAACCATAGGTGGCAATACACTCTTTAACACCCATACAAAAATCTGACACGTGGCTACGTGGACCCCATACAAGCACACTTTCTCTTTCATCTCCTCTTTTCTCTTCCTAGTACATGAGGTGTACGAGGGTGTATGAGAAAAAAGTGTGTCTATGTAACATTTTCCTTTGTATAAAATGGGAAAGTAGAACACTATTTTTTCAATGCGTTAATAGTTGAAAATGTAGTACAATATTTGAAAGGATTAATTGCAATTTGGTCCATATACTTTCATTATTTTGCAAATTTTGTTCCCATATTTAAAAATGTGTCAGTCTCGACCTTCCATCATGTTTTTGAACTAAAAACTTTTCTGATGTGATATGTGTTAAATGACATGACATATGATCTGATGATGAGAAAATATCAACATCGATGAATTATAAAAAAAAAAAACTCTTAAAACTTCATTTAAAACATAACATGTCACTATATTTCACACCAAATATTCAATGAAGGGATCAAAACTGACATATTTTTAAATAGAGGAACCAATTCTACAAAATGGAAAAAATATGAGGTCCAAAAATTCAATTCAGTCAACTTGAAATAACTTAAAAACGAGTAAAGTGTCACAATTTAAAAGTAATGTAAAAATGGTTCAGTTATGAATTTTGATGACAACTAATTTTGTTAAGCCTACATTAAACTCAAATTGGTAATATTTTATAATAATTATCATTTTTATTTAGAATACTATAAAAAAAAAATTAAATTGAACTAATTGGTTTTTTTAGGTTTTTTTCTTCAGGGGAATTGAACCAATTGATTAGTGACAAACATTTGTTCTGTGCATAAGCTATAAGCTTCAACAACGTCTTAAGGAACTTGTTTATAGGAAAACAACTTGAATAAAATTGAAGTGTGAAAAAATTATAGTTAGTGCATTATAATTATTCTCATTTTTATTTTGACCATATTAAAAAACTTCAATTTTAACTAATTAACTAGTCACAAATATTTGTCCGGTATATGATTTTTATAATAAACTCAAATTAGTATATTAAACTTATTCTTATTTTTATTCCGAAAATATCAAACAAATACTAAATTTAACTAATTTTTCAGTGATACAAATATTTGTTACTCAGATGTTTGGTCTACTTCGAACCTCAAGAACAAATGTATTTTCTTTGTACCTTTCCTATTAGTATATCGATTCTCTTTTCTTATTGAAAATCCAGAATGTACTTAAATTAAAATTAGTAAAAGTGAGAGATGTGTATAAATAAATCTACTAAACCTCAACAAGAAAAATTGGGTTGCAGATGTGTATAAATAAATCCAGAATACTTCTCTCACTAAATCACAATTGAATGGAAGAATTAAAGAAACATGCTCTTCTCATTTTTGATTTTGCTTATTCCCTTAATTCAGCATGAGTTAACTTATATTCAGTGTTTTTTAGTATGAGTTAACTTACACTAACACTTTTAAGATTGGTTCAATAATTTTTTAAGTCGATTCAACCAATTTTAAAAATGTTAAAGTGAGTTAATTTATATTAAAAATGTCGAACGTAAGTTAACTCATAGAGAATGAACAAAATAAAAATAAGAAGAGTAATTTTCCGAATTAAAAGAACTAAGATGAAAGAATATTCTAGTCAAAGTTGGTTGATTTTTCTTTGCATATGGTCAATGCTTGTTTCAATCTGGACTAGTATATATAACTATAGTAGGAATTGATACTAAATTGCTAGATACAAACCCCACTTTTTTTGTTTGTCTTTTGTCGAGTTACCGTTTAAGTGACAAATAGTCCTTTTCAATATTCCATGGTTTGCTCATATACATGTATTCGAGTACTTTTTGCAAGTGGGTTTAATTTATTTGTTTCAATTTTTTGTGGGGGGTTACATGAGTAGTAGCTGGTTTTGGTATGCAACAAATTAATAGAAGTAAGCTATAGATCCCAACTTTTCTATTCTATGCATGGGTCCATAATATTAATTAATTGTGTAGGTGCCAAAACCGTTGGTTGAAAATATAAAGAGAATTTTGTCCTTGTAATCATGCTCATTATAATCTAAAGGCAATTCAATAGTATCACTATGTATATCGAGCAAAAGATTTTGAGGACATCATTCCTTAAGGTGCTTAGGTGAATGTCCATTTCATCTATTGTCACAATCAAATTAAGTTAGCTAGTGGATGAGATTTTTTTATCTATAAACTATATTTAAAATCTTTCTATTTAACTTTAATTTACACATGAGCTGTAACCAAGTTAATTAGTTCTCTAGAACAATGGAAAGACGGCTATGATATAAGAAAAAGAAATATACTTTTTGTAGATATTTTGGAAAAAACAATTGTATTTTCCCATCTGTTTTCTGAGACTGTTTTGAGAGTTGTTTACTATATACATTTAATGGAACACCAAACATGGACGAACGATCAGACACTTAGGGTGTGTTTAGAACCGTTGATTGTCTAAGGATGGAAAACTTGCAGTAAGGAAAGATTCTAGATTTTTGTGCTTCCACAGTTTGGTTTGGTCAAATACAAGCAAGGAAAGAAACTTTTTTGTGGGTCCCACATGCAAAATGTGTTCCCCTCTGTTTTGAACGGAAAGCCTTGGAAAGCATGAAATGACTAAATGTCTCCACTCTATTATTTTTTAAGCCACTTCTCTTTATCAGCAATACATTCAATAAAATATAATAAAAAAGTGTATATATATTTTTTTTAATGGAAAAAAATGTAATATATATTATTTATATATATAGATATTTATATACGAGTCTTATTGCATTTGTATATTAAAAAAAAGGTGTGGTTTATTGAATTAATATATATCATTTTTATGTAAGGACAATAATGTCATTCACTAAAAATAACTCTTTCTTTCCTTTCATTTTCTACTCACTTTCACTCATACCAAACACACAAACAATCATCTTACTTTCTATGCATTTTCTTCTTACTTTCTTTCCTTTAACAATCTTTCCTCTTACAATCTTTCCCCTCACTTTTTTTTGTGATCCAAACAAAGTAGTGATTTCGTCGTCTTAGCTTGACATTGTTTGTTTTTTTATTCTTTATATTCTTTTTTTATTTTACGTCCAAGTTCGACGTTTATTTGAATCAGTTAAAAGATTAACTCTGATCCAATGTAGATTCAATCAATGAGTTTAGCGTCGTCAATGTTATATATCCAAATACATAAGTATTTCAAACACTAGAATATAGTCATATTTATAGACTTATTTACTTTTTATTTTTATGCTATTAACATGAACGTTGTTGCAAATTTGTTCACAATTTTTTATTTTTAACAACTTTAAATTAATATTGTATTGATATACTCTCTCTACTTTTGCATGGATTATTTTTTGTAAAAAAGTGTTTTAACAAAGTGTGCTCAAGGTCCCTAAAAAAAGTGTGCTCAAGGAACAATCCTCGTGTCCTAAATACTAGGGAAGTACTTATTTTGTAAGTTATATTTGAAGTATAAACTATGAATGAAATAAGTTAGTAGTTATTGAGTAAATTTCTAGTCTTCCTTAGGAGATGTATTGCTTCTCTAATTGGAATAGACAATATTTAACATGTTATACCTGCACTAACTATCAAATTCACAGTCAGAAGTAAAAAATTACTACTAACCGTGCCTCTAATTAAGACCTGTCTATATAACATGCAAGTCGGCCAACGAACTTTATGGCAAGAAAAACCAGCCACCTAATCATCTTTGTAGTTCCGAACGCCACCACCAACACTCAAACGAAAACTATCATTAACATTGAGTTTTAGAGTAGCTTTCAGAAGTTAATAAAGTAAAATGTACAAAATAAGAACTATATATTGAAATCAACCGTGGAAATCAAACCAATTGTCTGTCTAATAAGTATACGTTTTTTAATTTAATTTAACCGGTTGTTTGGATATTAAAAATATCGGTAATAATGAAGTCAGCCGTATGGTTTGGAAGTATTTTCAAATAAGACATATTGCGTCCTATGTGATTGCTGGTTACCAGCTGGATCTTGATTCGATACTTTGCATTGCATTTTCTTCCCATTCTCTACTGTTAGTATTATTACTTCCTACACCACTATACTATTACTATTTGTTTCTTTCTAGTTACTTCTTCCACTATTTTCTTTATTAATTATATCTCTCTCTCTCTATCACTCAAAAGAAGAAAACAAAGAAAAAAGCAAAATAATTAAGGACCCTCCCTTTTTCTTTTCTTTATTATCTTTCTAGATTTCAATGTACGACTTATATTATTTTTTCATCAACTTGTTTGCCTTTTTGTCCTATAAATTCACTGCTTCAAACTCATTCACTCCTCTTCCACTTTCTCCTTCTCTCTCTCTCTCTCTTCTTTTAAGATATTTCTTTCTTATTACTTAGCTTTTCGTTTTTCTCTTTCAAACCTCTGTTTCTCTCTGTTTTCCGTTTGAAGCTTATAGTCATTAGAAACAATAACAAGCTTCAAAATCTTAAATGCATAACATATTGTTATTGATGTTTGAGATTCATGTATCAAATTCTGAGTGAAATCTTCTTTTCTGGTTGTATGATCAATTCTACTGTTAGGCGCAGGACCCATTTAGTTCAATCTTTCTCTGTTGTCTTCCTTTACTGGCTTTACTACGTTTCATGATTTCTATTTTCTAATCCATTTTATATCTTTTTATTTTATTTTCTCTTTATTATTACTATTATTTTCAATTTTCTGCAATTTCTTTCTCTTTTTCTCATTAGTTTCTTCTGGGTCCTGCGTCCTGTTTCCTCTGTTTCTGTTCTGTTTTCTCTGTTTTGTGTTCTGTTTCTGCAAATAACTCTCTCTATCTCACATCACATGGCTTCTTCAAGTGGAACATCTTCAGGCTATTCAACACTTCCAAATTCAGGTTCAGAGGAAGATTTGATGCTTCTGATGGATCAGCGAAAAAGAAAGAGAATGATATCAAACCGCGAATCAGCAAGAAGATCTCGAATGAGGAAACAAAAGCACTTAGATGATCTTGCTGTTCAGGTGAGTCAACTAAGAAACGAAAACCAACAGATTCTAACTTCTGTAAACCTCACAACTCAACGATTCTTGGCTGTTGAATCTGAAAACTCTGTGCTTAGAGCTCAACTGAACGAACTCAACAGCAGATTTGAGTCTTTGAATGAGATCATCAACTTCATGAATGTTGCAAATGGTGTTTTTGAACCTGTTGATAATAATATTAATGACAATTACTTCAACAACCCTTTGAATATGGCTTATTTGAACCAACCAATCATCGCTTCTTCAGATATGAACATGATACATTATTGAGAAGAGATCCATTGGGTTTGAAGTTTGATTGTTTTTGGAGAAGATTACTGGCACGAAAAGAGAGAGTTAAGGAATAATGATGAATGTGTACTATAATTAGTAATATAGTGTAATCATAAAGAGGGTGAAGCTTGTTATGTTAGGTGCTGCTTCTATAAATGTCCCTTATTTGTAGTGTTCACACTTCATGTCAGTATATTAAGGTTGTATTTGTATGATTGAGTCACTATTGTTGTTGTTACTTTTCTTCATTATAATAATATAATATATAATCATATTAATATTGACTAAGTTCTCCATTTAATTTTCTTTTATTTTTTTAAATTTATTTAGTGTCCCTCTTGGTAGGATGATTAGGTATCCCGAAATCAGTGCTTTCTTTGACTAAACTTCTTGAGGTGGTGTACAATTTTGGCACTTGCTCAATATGATACTAGTTGAGTTGAGTAGACAAAGTTGAATTTATAATTCATTATTAAAACAGTAAGTTTTGATTTGATTGAACTTAGACATAAGGGATTGCATTCATTTAATCTTCCTATCAGTGGGTTTGTGCGTAAGCATAAAGTTTACTTTTCTAATTGTTGTTTTTCCAGTGTGTTTAAAAAGCGATAGAGGAATTAGGTAATTAATCGAGACTTCACAAGGCAAATAGGAATTGGCATAAGTGAAGAATTAGTATGGGAAATAATTGAATTGAAGGTGTTGATTAGTGACAAGTGTATTAAATTAGTAGGTGAAAGAAAATATATTCGGTTTGTATAGAGAGGCCTCAAGTAATGACTAGAGATACGAATCTTATTGGAAGGAAAAGTCCAAAAGTGAGCAGCAAAAGAAAAGGACAGGTGCTGAAGAGAGTTGGCCATGGCACACCCAACTTCTGATCCTCTCCATACTAATTTTTATTTTGGCGCTAGGAAGAAATTCCTTGAAATAGGAAACACACAAACATTTACGGATGCTATCTGTCTTTTATTTTTTTGAAATGTTTCTAACTCCAATTAGTTAAGATTAGATAGTTTATTTGTATCTAGTAATGGCCTAACACTAAGAGCAGGTCCAACCTAAGTAACTTGTTATTTCTTTCGCTTTTAAAAAATTGTTCTTTTGATATCATGTGATTCATTGTAATTTTGATAGATCTATCGCAATACTAAACATGCACTTAACCGTTTATCATTTAAGTTGTGTTATGTGATTTGTAAATCTAAGTAATCTATAGGCAAATGTTCCACGGCCTAAATCCTATTAACCTTGTCATTGGCTACAAAGATGGTGCCATGATTGCCATTATTCGACCATACTCGCGCAAGCATGTGTGACAATTTGATTCTTACTTCATATACGCGACACTCCATGTCTTGCGTTGCTTCTCCATATTTTAATTTACGATTCATTTTGTTACTTATTCAATGGACCTTCTTTCTCCGATAATGCTTCATAGACTGTAACCGTGCACGTGCATGTGGTTTCTTGGCTTGGAAATAGGTGATGGACGCATATGAACAAATTTTCTGTTTTCATTGAGTTTAACCCAACGCATTTATGACCATCCTAGGAACCTCATCAACTAAGAAAGATTCGTGTAAATTACATTAGGTTGTCCTCACCTCGAATGAGCATACACTCAATTATCCAGACTTCAGATTATCATAAATTTGTTTGTATATCGTTCTCAACCTAACATTTTATAAATCTTTTATGTATAAACAACCTCAAAACTTAATATCTATATTTTTCTCTAGTTTTAATTAAATCAACAACAATCAAGTCACTCTCTCACTTATATGAAGACAATTTTTTTAAACAGTCAATGTTAATATATTAGTTATTGTTAGTATTATGCTAATATATTAGTCAATGTTAATATCTATATCAACCTTCTAATCACTTCACTCATTAACTCTCTCACTTCCGACCTCAAACAACCTTATATTTCATCTTACAAGAACATAGATGACCATAAATTTCAACTTAAAGGCATCAATGTGGATTATTATTAATAATTTTGAGCGATTTTCAAGTATGCAGACCACATGTAACACTTTTTCATCTTTGTTGATTGTAGAAAAGTGATGTGACCCTCAAGCAATAAGTGTGGGTTCACCATTTGTAGGTGCTGCTCTTAAGGAAAGACATTTTAGTTCCAACATTTTTCTATTTTCATATTAGTTTGCCTTTGGAACGACAAATATCATCAGTTTAACTTGAAAGCCAAACTGACACCAAAGAAACTGAAAGTAAAAGTTACAACTTTGAGCTAAAGCTGTTACACCAAGTTCTTGGAAAGTAATCAAAACTTGTGTTTTTTAGTTAGATATGAGAGATGAGTGCGCTGATTTTTTGTGTACGATCACAACTTCCACGTGCAATGAACTAAGATTACTGTCCAGTGTTTTGTTGTGTTGGACATGTAAATATGGTTTGCATATGCCATGTTAAGTTCTGTGACTACTTTTTTACCTGAACCTCATTAAATTATTGGTAAGTCATATGGTTTTGTCACATGGAGCAATTTCATTTTATTTTTTTACAAGGTCACATGAAGCAAATTAAACTTCATGTTTAGAATATAGTTTTTATATATATATTTTTTAAAATTGATATAACAACTAAAATTTAGAGACGAAAAACGGCAAATTAAGCTTCCTCTTTGATTTCATCGCTAAATGTCAGAGAGGATGTATAATATTTGATGACCGATTTTATTTTTTCGTCCTTAATTTTCATAATTTTTAAACTTTTTTTAGGATGTAAATTAATTGAGCCACTAAGGAATCTAGGGAGTACTCTAGTGCAAACACCGACCAGGAATTACTGCCGCAAACAAAAAATTAATATTTATAAGTTCAAATGCCCCTATATTACTGATATAATTTAGTTGGAGCATGGAAATCTTCTAGCAATAGCAAAGGCTGCTTGCTCTAGATTTAGGAAAAGTAAGCACACCAATTTGTACTCATAGAGATTCATCCCAATCTTTTCAACACCAGATTAATAAGATAAATAATTTCATATATAAAACATTAAAACATCTATCATGCATTATATATGTTGAGGTGAAATTTTGTTACCTTGCTCTCGATAGTTGCTTGCTGTCCTATCAACAAAATGTCCTATCCCAAACATGTAAGATATTGGAAAAAAAATTATATGTACCAGTGTACAACACAACATTTTTTCCATTACTATTTAATTATAAGAAGTAGTTTAGTTCGTTTCCCCTACCTATATGCCTAAGATTCCAACACTTTTACACTTCTACGTCTTAAACAACTAGAACAAATGATAATATTTATTTATATTATATAATAACAAAGATATTTTTTAATTCAGTACACATGTCGTTTTTTATTTTAGAGATAATAAGTACATGCACATGTCATTGTATGGTACGTATTCTCCCACAAACTACAAAACATGTTAGGGGTCTATACTCTATTGGAGGGCTACCAAAGCTTCGATAACAACCCAGAGCTAATAAAACAAGTTTTATCAGGATTCTTTCTGTACTTACGCAACTTATTTTATTTAGCCTCTTTTTAGGAGTTTAGGACGGGTGTGTTTTGGAGAAAAGGAATGATGGAAAGAAGAAAATAGAAGGAATGATAGTTCTCTAACTTGAATGAGAGGTTTTATTTCTTTTCTTTCTTTCTATAATATAAAATCTCTTTAATATGGAGGAATTTAATGTATTGAACGTGGATTTAGAAAAAAATTCTTCAAATCAATACAATACACTTGGAAATTAAAAATATATTAACAATAAAATTCATTTTTCATTCTCTTTCAAATAAAATGAAAGATTTCTATCTTTTTCCTCTCATCCCTTTCTTCTAAAGTCTTCTCATCCCCTTCCATTCAAACTTCAAATGAAACTTAAATAATCTTTATTAAATGTTCGAATACCATTATAGTGTGTTTAGATTGACAATATTAGAGGATTAAGTTGATATTTTTTTATTATATAAATTTGAGATTTTTTTAAAATAGTTGAAAAATATTATGATAGATGATCATATAACATTTCAATCATACTTAATTTATTTTTAAAAATATATTGTATCTCTCATAATTAAAAAAGAAAAATAAGGCCTTATCTTCCCCACAAAATCCCCATCCAAAAATAGCTTAAAGATTTTCCTCAAAAATCTTTTAACTTTACTACAGTTGAGATTAATATCCTCTATACATCAACAATCGCTAAAAAAAACTTTACTAATGAAGAAGAGGGAAAATGGTGAGGGTAATAGAAGATGGTCTATTTTCACATCAAAACATCCTATGCCAACTTGAAATGACAAATGTGCCCTTGGATTGCATACAAAGATGTTGGTGTCTTTTATTGAAAGATATTTACAAAGATGTTGGTTTCTTTTATTGAAAGATGTTTATCTATGCATACAAAGCAAAAGCATTTGCTTACGACCTCTTGAAAATAGACTTCCATCTTCAAATCACATTTCCTAAGTAATTATTAAGGTGTCATTGCATATTAAACAAAGATTTTGTTCTATATATTTTTAAATTAGGTATCTTCATGCACAACGACAAAAATTCTCTTACCATGTGTTATTTTTCATACATATCGGCCATAAATCAAACCTAGACCAAATAATTAAATGACTTGAACATCTACCACTTATGTCAACATGTTGGTGATTTCTACTTTTATATATATCTTATGAAATTTGTATTTATTTTATATGTTATATAAGTGGGCATTTAATATCTTTGAAAATTAGAAGAAATCAAGTAAAAATAAAATGATGATGTTTTATAATTAGAAATAAAAATTGGAAATGGGATCAAAATGAAATGCAATCATATGTTATTTTAGCATTACCAGGACCCCTAAAAAATGTTATTTTAGCATTGCTTATTCATGTCACGACAGAGAATTTGCAAAATTTTATATTAATTAATTGTTGGGTGCCTAACACAACTCTCCCAATGTCATAAAGCATAGAATCAAAGTAGAGTAGATGAAATGGAGGTGTGTTTCATGAGTTTTTTGTGGTGGAAAGTTATTACTCAAGTTAAAACGAAAAGGACAAGTTATTACTCAAGTGGAGTTTTTTTTTTTTTTTTAGCATGTGATGTTTGTATGGGCAATGAAATGACGAAACTACAGGGACACCATAATATTGTTGTAGTTTTAAAGTTTAATTTTTGCTAAAATTATGATGGTTCACTATAATTGTGTCATACTTATTGCGAAAATAAATAAAAAATATCACTCAATAGTTTTGACATTGGAATATTATGATAGATTCCCCTAAAAAAAATTATGATAGATGTGTTGGGTATAGAATAAGATATTAATAATACAAATATCATTTTCACCTTCGTGGAATTTTTTCCACACCCTTTTTAAATTTTATTAATTAAACCAAACGCACACTTCAATAGTATGAGCATGTAATCCTTAGTAGCCCCAACAAAGATAGTAACTAACATGGAAAGCAGTTCAATAGTTAGAAACTTAAAC
>Ga0209282_1000262_pt1 | contig 26385 bp, 11 predicted proteins | sample Mtrugardesep15_FD_187529 | JGI IMG/M metagenome (GOLD analysis project Ga0209282, IMG submission 187529) | Root nodule microbial communities of legume samples collected from California, USA - M. trunc garden sep15 (SPAdes) (version 2) | ecosystem: Host-associated > Plants > Roots > Nodule...
ATATAAATGAAATATTTTTTTTTTTTGTTACAAAAATGAACTAGTTTGTTAGTTGTTACCTCTTTGTATTGATTGTTACACAAAGAAAAAAAAAACTCTTAAATTGATTAAATTAAATTAATTAATAGTAACAATTGTACCACTCTAATAATGGGCCGGGTCGGGCATAAGTTAGTCTATAATTCCTTGCTTTATGGAACAAATACCGAACCAAAAAAAAAAACCGATCCATTCTCAATATTGAAATCAATAATAGAACTGAGAAGAGAGAGAAAAAGAGCAAAAGCGGATTCTTCCGGAACACAATGGTAACTTTCAAAACATTAGCATAAAATTAAAGGTAACTAATGAATTTTATCCTAATCCTAATGTTTAAATTTTGATGATTATTTTAACACTCAAAAAATCAATTTAGGGTTTGTGAATTTTGGCATCAATGTCACGAAGACGAAATTTAGTGGTTGCTGCTGGATTACTTGCTTTTGCTTCAGCAGGAATGGCTTTTCCTTTCTACATGGCGTAAGTTAAATTCAATTTCGTTAGCAATTTTGATTATGAATTTGAATTTTGATATTTTTCATTTTTGGGATTTTTAGTTCGTCGAAGAAACCGGTAATTGATTCAACAAAGCCACTTTCACCACAAGCAACATTTCGAGGACCTTATATTAATACTGGGTCACGTGATATTGGTCCCGATCATGAAACTTATAAGAAGAAGTGAATGAATCGTGTTTTCTTTAATGGTTTTTGTTAAATTACTATCATAATGTATGTGATTTTGAATTTTGAATCGAGTATTGCAACTAACTTAGAGTATAGGTGGTTCATTAATCTGTAATTTGTATGGTTTATGATTATTTTAATAAAAAGTAGATGAATGTTGTTATTTAATTATGACAAGTATATATGTTAAATGGGTTTGTATAATATTAGAACCATAGCCCTTTGTTCTTACTTTCTGCGCTTCTTTGTAGATTCATTTGTTAACAATATTGATTTTACCGGTTTGTAAATGAATATTGTATTAAGTTGTTTGGTAACATGAGCCTATGGCAATGCAATGTGAAGGGTTCCTCTGCATTTGCGTATATGTTTGTATCTTACTATCTTAGATGAATTTACATTGTAATTTGTAGATATGTTTGCCCCTGAAGTGTCCACAAGGCAACTAGAGTCAAAATCAGAGACCCTTGGCCCATTTACCGAGATACGGGTTGATGTAGGTTGTTTTACAAATGGTTACACTGGTTGGGGAATGATTTCTAGTGATTGTGTAGGGGTTCTGTTGGTCGCAACCACCATCCATTGGGATTAAGGCTTAGGTGGTGCCTACATCGGGTTAAGGAGGAGGACATGGTTAACTTGAGTAGTGTATGTGATTCTGAATTGAGTTACTGAGATAGTTGAGATAGATTTTGTTATATTGGACTGTATTGATCTGCTTAGTGAATTAGAAAATACTAGTGTTAGTAGCATTAGAACAGGAGAAAATGTTGTGGCTCATGCTCTAGTTGGTGTAGCTGGTAATTTAGGAAGTAGAGATTAGTCTATAGCTCTGTTCATGACCAAGTTTATCCAGTTTATTGTAATGATCTTTCAATCTATTCTAATGAAACTATATTTGCTGTGAAAAACTGTGTAGTTTGAGTTCAGGTTAGTCAATTTGATTCTATACAATCAATTTGAGAGAATAGTGTGACTCTGATTAAGATTCTTATGATCGTTGACCATGAATTGGTGTGAATAGGTCCTTTGTTTTGAGCTGGGCTCAGGAAAGTCCCGGGTCCAATCTGCAGAAATGCAGACCAGGAAATGGTTAAATGCTTCATTGTCGGGGGCTGAGACGCGTGCCACTGAAGGAAATTGGCTGAATATGTATGGTCACTCACACGGTCCTTGCGAGTTGCGACTAACATACGGAGGCTTACACTTCATGGTTCAAATATTTTTGGACTGGACTAACTGCAGTAACTGTGTGTGAAAGGCCAAAGGAGAGGTTGATGAAGACAATTTCTAAACTGTGGGCATAACTTTTTCTATTATCATATAACATCAGAGGAAATAAAATACATGTCATTTGAAATAAAACAGTTTCCCCAACCCAACATTAGTCATCTAGTTGTCTAGATCTGATTTTCATAATCAATTTCTGGCCATGATTCTAGGATCAGAGATGTACCTAGAATTGTACTAGTAATTACTTTGGGTTAATTGCAATTTTGACTATATATATATAAATGTATGCTTACAGGTGCTTCGCCTTAGAGATTGTTTGTTACCAATGGTTGTGGAGATTGAAATATTGAGACTAGTTTTCTAAAATTTATTAGCTACCTGTAGAGATGAGTTATTTGAGACCTTCCTTGGTCAATTTTTATTATTTTTGTAATGAGACTGGTGTTCTATAACTTTTTAGCTCATTTTACAAATATGTTTCTTTTCACGTTCCCATGCAAGATTATATTATTATAGTGTGATGTGATTACTAAAAGCACCATCATGTTTATAAGAACACAATTCGATTATGAAACAATGAAAAGAAAAAAGACCTCACTCGATTTTCGAAGTTTGTGCGATAAGCACATGTAGGGAGGTATGAAACCTTGATCACTAAATACCTGTAGCGGCGTTACAAAGTGGAATCAAACTTGAACATGACTAGTGCCTCACAAGTCACAAGTCACAACCACCACTGGCGGTGCCAACAGTTTCACATGAATGCATGACACATTCAGGAGAAATCAATTAGAGTTTTCATAAAATAATTATCATTATTATAAGTGGTGAAAATTTACACGAGAAAATTTCAGGAGATTGAGACATTTTTCAAGTAAGAACAATTTAGTCAAAAAAACAAAGGCCTTATTATGTGTTTTGGAAACGTCTAAACGAAATGAGAATCACCGTCTGAAATTCATATACAATTATAAAGTCTCGACTTCAAACACGAGAATCAACATTATTGGTTGAACTATGTCTTAAGCACCGAGATTATTAAACATGGATATTAACACGAATACTAGACATCTCGACACTGATACATTGACACGCTAATATTTTAAGAAAATCATATAATTTAATTTCAATATAATTATATGTATCGTATTGTGTTGATGTTGGATATAACATATATATGACACCAAAACATGTCTAATTTAAAGAACGTTCACGTTTCATAGACTACATGCGGCCATGGTTTGGTTGTTCCCACTGTTTTTCTCCAAATGACTATTATACAAGTGTTAACGTGTTGGGTTGCACAAGTAGATACTCGATACCTCCAAAACCCCTGGTCCACAAGTACCAAAAATGTATGTATTGTCAATACCTATATCAATCTTTGAACACTCTTCAAACTTGTGTGGACGTTCCTCATTACGCCACATTAGTCTTTCATTTTATTTTCTTGAAAAACTAAAATAAAATTGAAATTTGTCACCAAATTAGATTGAAACATTACAACAAAATTTGCACTCATTGTTTCCAATAAATATAACCACAGTTTTATGTTTCCATAAACTGTAATTAGTAACTCTAAATGATCTTAATACAAAAGTTTAACCTCAATTAATCAACATTAACAACTACTCTTACAGTAATTGATTCATTGAACAGCGAAATTAGACAGAACAAAAACTGATCCGATAGTGACACTGTCTGAAAACTAAAAAGACATAAATAAAATGAGAAACATTAGAAACTTGCACGACTCAAACAATTCTTGTTCTTATATATAAATTTCTTCCACACTTCACAAACTCAGAACATTAACAAAAAAATAAAAAATAATACACCGTTGATGGCACTTTCAACAACACTTTCATCTTTAGCAACACTTTCATCACCAAAAAACAAACCTTCAAAACCGTTTCTCTTTTCATCCTTCACAAAAAAGTCACAATTTTTAACAAATTCAACAAGACCCAGAAACAGAAACAAAAGAAACCTTCTAGTAACAGTTAGAAGTGTTGCAGCACCACCTACAAAAACTGAACAAAATCAATCGTACCCAGAAGCTGAAAAGAACGAAATTGATGAAGAATTTGAAGATGAGAGTTCTTCCTCCAAGTTTTCATGGAGAGATCATTGGTACCCAGTTTCTTTGATTGAAGATCTGAATGCTAGTTTGCCTACGCCGTTTCAGCTTCTGGGTCGTGAAATTGTGATTTGGTTTGATAAGGCCAATTCTCAATGGGTTGCTTTTGATGATAAATGTCCTCATCGTCTTGCACCTTTATCTGTAAGTTTAGTTTTTTGTTGTTGAAGATGAATTTGAAGTTGTTAGAGGGAAATTGAATAAGGCCATGTTTGGATAAACGGCTTAATAAGCATTTTTAGCTTATAAATGTTTATGTATAAGTTATTTCTATAACAAATGATGAAATAAAGTTAAACCGTTTTCATATAAGTTATACACTGTTTTCATAAGCTATCCGGAAGGACTGATGAAAATAAGTTGAAAACATCTTATAAACTTACCGGTGTTTATGCCGGTAGATGAGCTTAAATAAGTCAATTTCAATAATAAAAGATGAAATTAAATTGTTTTCATATAAGCTATAAACTGTTTTCACAAGGTATCCTAAAGAACTAATGAAAATAAGTTGAAAACAACTTATAAACATGTTAGGGGCTATTTCCATAAGCTCTTACAAGTGTTTATGCCACTAGATGAGCTCAAATAAGTTAATTTTCACAAGCTCTTACAACTAGATGAGCTCAAATAAGTCAATTTTCATAAGCTCTTACAAGTGTTTATCCCAATAGATGAGCTTAAATAAGTCAATGTAAACTGACCTATATGATTTGGTTGGTATGTGCAGGAAGGAAGGATAGATGAAAGTGGAAACTTGCAGTGTTCTTATCATGGATGGTCTTTTGATGGACGTGGAGGTTGTACTGTGATCCCTCAGGCTTCACCTCAAGGTCCCGAAGCACGTGCTGTTGGATCTCCTAGAGCTTGTGCTACTAGGTTTCCTACCTTGGTGTCTCAGGGGTTGCTCTTTGTCTGGCCTGATGAGAATGGTTGGGAGAAAGCAAATGCATCTAAACCTCCAATGTAATGATTAATTTAATTTATGTCTTTAGTCATATTGATAGTATATTGCTTAAATTGTTTAAGCATATTAAACTTGTTTTGATCGATTCAATGAGTGTGACTCAGTTGGTTAACCCGAGCACTCTTGTAGATAAGCAAAAAGCCTTAAACTACGACTTAAGCACCCGAGTGAATACTAGTCCATAATGGGTTCAAATGACCTAAATTAACGGGAATATTTCATGCTAAATGCCATAATTACGGTGGTTTCTTATAAAAATTGTTGTGATTGGGCCGCTTAAAACCGTTATTTTATATTAAAGAGTGTTTGTTGTATACCTTGTTATTGACCTGTATGGTAAAATTGAATTGTGTATGTTAGGTTGCCGGATGACTTTGTAAAACCAGAGTTTGCGACGGTGAACATTCAGCGCGATCTTTTCTACGGCTATGATACTCTCATGGAGAATGTTTCTGATCCTTCTCACATTGATTTTGCTCATCACAAGGTACTAAGCACACATTTCAACTTGACTTTATGGTGTGCTGGTTATTTTATATTCAAACAGTGCTTGTTGATAGTATTTTATTAAGATATTATTGTAAGTGGAATTTGTTGAATTAAATATACTAAGTGATGCTGATGTGGTCCAAAAATTGTTAAAGGAGAGCCTTTTGGTGTGTTCCATTTTTATATATTTTCACTCACTGAAACTGCTGCTTGCTCAGCATATTTTAGTCAAGGACAGTGTTTTTTATGGTTAAGAAACTAGTTGCTTGTAATTAAATAATCTTTTATTTCATTTCTTCCAATTTAATTATTTTTTCGTCACTTAGTTTGCACCTTTTTAGCAAAACAAAAGGGAAATTAATAAGTACCCGAGCATTTGGGGAACCCTCCCTTAAAAGCTAGATATCAAGAGGGTCGAAACTCCACCGCCAAGCACCCCATGACAGATGATGTCCCAGCGGCTGCTCTCTACGATGCTTTACTCGGTCTTTCCGGTCAGCTCCTCCATTGGGAGCCCTTTCTATGACACTGAAAACCAATATCTTATACCAATTTATAAGTACCCAAGCACCCGGGGGACCTTTCCTTCAAAGCTAGCTACCAAGGTTAAAAAACAAAGCAACTTAAATACACCATCGAGCATTCCATACTACTGGGACAGGAATTTCCCTTTTGGTTTGATAAATTTATAGATTGATTGTCAATGTTTCTTTATCATTTTGCATATCAGCATGCATTATTTAGACACTATCGACATATGCAGTTGTAGAAGTTGAAATTATTCAGTATTGTTTGTTAGGGTTTTCGAAATCACTAACATAAGTATGATCTCCACTCCATAGGTTACAGGAAGGAGAGACAGAGCCAAGCCTCTTCCATTCAAGATGGATGGACGTGGTTCATGGGGCTTTTCAGGAGCTAATGAAGGGAACCCGCGGATCAGTTCTAAATTTATTGCACCATGTTATTATATTAACAAGTAAGCCACTGGCCTTTTCATGAAAGTATTTTTCATATGAATTCTGGTTTCATTTTCCCATGTACATTATTTGATGCTATTGTAAATGATGATTGACTTCAATATGAATTATGTACTTGTTCATGGCCAAAAAAGAATATTGTTAATTTTTAACGGAAAAAAGGTGGTTATCTTCCTCAATATACGGATGATTGCGGCATCATGTGGCTAAATTTGTCTAAAAACTGTTTTTTCAGGGTTGAGATCGATACCAAACTCCCCGTAGTTGGTGACCAGAAATGGGTAATATGGATATGTTCCTTCAATGTCCCCATGGCACCTGGTAAGACTCGCTCCATCGTTTGCAGTGCCCGAAATTTCTTCCAGTTAACGGTGCCAGGGCCTGCCTGGTGGCAAGTAAGATTCCTATATCCAATACTTTCGTTTCCGTTCTCTCACTAATTTTAGGAAACCTTGACAGAAATTATTTGCTACTATCATTGAAGAATGTTACAATGTTATGTTTCTTTCTATGAAACCTTTTTTATTCCGAAGATTTTTAAACAAATTGGAATCCTCGAATCTCTCCAACATCTAGGATAAAATATTTCAGTGAACAAGCATATCCTAACGACTTTCTTGTTCATGTCTCAGGTGGTTCCTAGATGGTATGAACATTGGACTTCAAACAAGGTATATGACGGGGACATGATTGTACTTCAAGGTCAAGAGAAATTCTTTCTCGCACAATCCGAGGATGGGGGAGACATTAACAAACAGTACACTAGCCTCACCTTCACGCCAACACAGGCCGATCGCTTTGTGTTGGCATTTAGAAATTGGCTGAGGCGACACGGCAATGGGCAGCCTGAATGGTTCGGTAAGAGCAGCAACCAGCCATTGCCTTCAACCGTACTATCAAAACGTCAGGTATAGCAATTTGATCAAGTTATTTCATTATGAACCCTTTTCCATTGTCTACAAAATCAAGAATAAAATACAACTTTGATGATCTTTTGTGTTTGTTTTTCATGTAGATGTTGGACAGATTTGAACAGCACACACTAAAGTGTTCCGCTTGTAAAGGAGCTTATGAGGGATTCCAAACATGGCAGAAAATCCTGACTGGTGCAACAGTTGTGTTTTGCGCGACTTCTGGGATTCCATCAGATACTCAGCTGCGCATAATTTTGGCTGCACTCGCGCTTGTCAGCGCAGCCTTAGCTTTTTCCATAAACCAACTGAAAAACAATTTTGTTTTCGTCGATTATGTGCATGCTGAAATCGATTGAACACACAATTACTTCAAAGTTTTATGATTAGTTGCAAATTGTAAATGATAGAGTTGAGGACAAATACCACGTGTATGTCAGTATGTGTATATACATGTATTTTAATTTTCATCAGAGTTCAGATCTAACTTGGTGTTAATGATCAAACATAATTGATAGGCTATAATTTTCTTTTATAATCAAGTTCAGACCAGCAGTGGTGATTATATTTTTGTTGTTATAAAGGGCTAGTATTATGATGTGCTTTCTTATAAGTTTTTTTTTTTTGTTTTTTTTGGAGAGGGCTGACTAATAGTTTTTGTAAAGCACAATTCATGTGAACTATATTTTGAATTTGTAAATTGTAGCTATTCAACCAAGTTTGTTGCATGCGTAAGTTTGGTGCAGTTAATGAACTATATTTCATTTATTTTAGTTATTAAAATAATTGCATCAATATAATGCACTATTTTCCAATAAAAATATAAAATTGTGTTATTTTGATGCAATTATTTGTTTTTCTTTTTTGGGTACAAATTATTTGTTTTTTCTATAATGCTCTTAAATTATAAAATATATCCCACTTTTATTCTATCTATCTATATTAATGAGTTTGATAAATATGTGGTATATGATAGAATAAATGAAAGTTTAATTTGTTTTCTCATCCTCATGTAAGTTTAATTTCTCTCGTTAGAAAAGTTCATCTCACTTCCTTGAATTATACTTTAATTTAAGGCAACATGTTGATTGACAGGCTAAGCTTGGTGTAAAGAATGTCGACACCAAAGTTAGCCTGTCAATCAACATGTTGCCTTAAATTAAAGTATGATTCAAGGAAACAAATTAAGGAAGTGAGATGAACTTTTCTAACGAGAGAAATTAAACTTGCATGAGGATGGAAATTCTGATGATGAACATCAACAATCAAGTCTAATGCTAACTTTCGACCAAAAAAAAAAAAAGTCTAATGCTAACTTGGAGTCAAATTCTGTCGTAATATATTTAATATCAATGTTCAAGACGAACTGAAATTCTCTCTAAATTGACGTCAGTTCAACAAAGAAATCGGACGTGATACCACAAAATTTAGAGAATCAGTGAATCCAGATTCTAAAATTATTTCTCAATTTTATGAATATATTTTTTTTCTTTTGAGGATGAATAATCATTCTTTCTCGATATACCTCCAAAGAAATTGACAATTCCTCAAAAAAAAAAAAAAAATATCGACAATTAAAAAGGAATTACCAAAATAAAAAAAATAACTTTTTTACATTGTATCCACTATTTTTGGATGTTCCCTTGAAGAAAAGATAAGAGACCAAAAAACAGAACACAAACTGAGCGGTGAGTTTACAAAACAACAATGGCTTCATCATCAACATTATCTTCACTTCCACTGCAGCACAGTTTCACCGCTAACTTGAACACTTCTTCTCAATTTTCCAACAAAACTTCAAGCTTCTTAATTTTCGCTCAAAAGAAAACAAAGAAAACCCGAAAGGTTAGTTACTTACATCAACATTGTTTTCTTCTCTCTCTGTTGTGACAGTATTTGTTATTTGTATTGAGTTTTTTTTTTGTTATTTTGTGAAATTAGATTATATTGAAGGAAGATATTGTTGATGTTGGAAAGAAAGGGGAACTTCTTGATGTGAAGGCTGGATTTTTCAGAAATTATTTGTTTCCAAGTGGCAAAGCTCAGATTGCAACTGCTGCTTTGCTTAAGTAATGTTCAATTATTTATATCATCTAATCTTACTTGATATTTTAGAATTTTAATTTACATTAGTAGTAGGTTACTTTGGATAAGTTACCAGAAGCAGAGACACCGGACACAACACTGACATGTAGGCACTAGTAATTATTTAAGAAAGTAGAAGTGATTGAATTCAATAGGATTTGGATTTGTAAGTGTCAAGTCGTTGTCCGAGTGGATACACCTTTGATTTGAAGTGTTAGTGCGACATAGGTTACTAGCCGTAGCGAAGGGTATAGGTTATTAAAGTATCATCAAGATTAAACTTTGTCAACAAACATAAAACTCTCTTATAGAGTAGTTTGCAATTAGAATAATATATTAAGCATATGTAGCACTAACATTTAAGATGAAGGTATGCATGGTGTTTGACACATGTTGGTCTCCGACCTCGAGACATGGGTTTAAATTCAATCATTCAATTTTCTCAAATTAGTACTGATGTTGACGTGTTAATGTCGTGTTGGGTATTCGTGTTTGTGTTATGGCTTCATTACGTTAAGCATTGCATTTAGAATAAAAAAACATGTTTGTCGCAGTTTTGAATTGTGTTTCCCTTGAATTGATTGTCTTTAGACCTTTTCATTTTAACTTTTTCTTTCCAGGGAATTGAAGATAGAGGAAGAAAGAATTGAGGCTGAGAAAAAACGGGTAATTTTTCGTTGACCATTTCTTTGGTAAAATTTGCCTTATGATAATGTTTAGTTAAAATTGTGATAAGCTGATAAGTGATTAAGAGTGTTAGAGTTCAAGAGGAAAGGAATATTAATATGTTCTGCTGCTAGTTCTAAACAACCTTGCATGTAAAGCTATAAGCTCAAAACAATGATATTCTCCTGATTTTGAATCCACTTTTTAATATCTGATTATCTGCAGTTTAGGAAATTTTACGACTTTCAATCTTCCTTCTAAAATATTTTAGTGAAGTTTTTACCCTAGGTGTATTTGAAGACATATCAGACTATTTAAGTTTTACATTTCTATAGGTAAAAGAAGAGGCACTGCAACTTGCTCAAATTTTGGAATCAGTTGGGGCTTTCAAGGTGAAGCGTAAAGGTGGTAAAGGAAAACAAATCTTCGGAAGGTATATGTTCTACCCAATTACTAGGTTTCACTTTGTGCCATATATGTATGATTGTGCCTAATGTTTGGTTTCTGTTCAGTGTTACGGCTCAAGATCTTGTTGACATTATCAAGGCACAGCTTCAAAGGTACCATTCATCTTTCTGATGCACATAAATATTGTCTTTGTTAGCATTATAAATCTTACATTATTTAGTATTATCCTATAAGTTATAACATTCCTGTTTATACTTTTCTAATAATTGGGACAACAAAACACATTTCAGTATGGTATTTTGTTCCAAATAGCTATATGCTTAATGCAGTTTATTGTTATTTTTTTGGCTGGCTTTGGAGCCTTCCAATTTTGAAGAAAGGTTCATACCGATTTTTACCACAATAATGAAAGATTCTATTCAATTGAGTTTTCGATATTATCAATGGAAGTTAACCAAATCACTATAATATTAATAGGATCTACCAATACCTGATGTATCATTTTGAGAAATTCCTTTTAGTTTGACTGGAATTGGCATAACGGTGTATGTAATACATCGGTTTAATCTGTCCATATTCAATGTGCATTTCAGTAATAACTACAATGTTATTTTACTCTTTCCTGTTTATTCTTATCAATTGATAGGACCATGGTCATCAGTATCTTGCGTTAGATGTGAGTCGTATCTCATTTCAAATAACATTGAACCCCCCCGATATGAATCCCTAGTGTGTATCGACTTCGTACACGAATTCCATCTTATCTCCTAATTCATTATGATGAATTTCGTTTCACTATAATGAATTACTACCTAAAATTAGCGTAGCTAGGCATTTTTTGTTAACTTTGTATAGCTGGCCATTGTCTTTTGTCGTTTGATGTATGACTTGAATCTTGAATTATTTTGAGGTTCGTATATGATACGTCGACTTGAAATTTTGCTGTGACTTATTTTTACATAAAAATGTCATACTTCTATTGCTAATGTATCTTAAATTTATAATAAGATTTGATTCACGATTAGGAAAATAGATCGTTTGTTTCACGACTGAAATGTCAATTTACTATCAATAGTTAACACATAATACCACAAAGGAAAACTTCATAGGTGCAAGATATCCTTCCATGATTCTGTAGATTCATTTGAATGTGTTCAGTGTTGTATGCAATTTTCTAAAAGCTAGAAGAAATTTGGAAGACACTTCAGAAATTCTTGAAACTAGATCTCTTTGACGATTTATATGTATAGTTCAGTTAGTCTCAGTTCACAAGTGTTTTGTAGTCTGATTAATTGCTCTTGATTTTCTATGATTCATTTCTAGGGAGGTGGACAAGAGAATTGTTGATCTTCCTGAGATCAGGGAAACGGGAGAATATATTGCAGAGTTAAAACTTCACCCTGAGGTTACAGCTAAGGTGAAAGTGAATGTATTAGCTAACTGAGCAGCACTAATATGTTTCAAAGTTCCATATGCTAAATGCACAATTGCATAAGTTGAAGGTGCTTCACCATCTTTTGAGTCATGATGATAAATGTTCAGACTGTATTCAAGCTTGCACAGTAGTTTTTGTAACTATAGCTCATGGCTCGGACGAGACGACGAGGGAATCTTAATGGATACTTTCTCATATGTGTGGACATTGTTGGTTATTTTAACATTTTTGTTTGTCTTTTGGTATCCCCTCCTTGAATCCATTTTCAGGACAATGTTGTAATGTTGTACTTTATGATAAAAAATATTTTATTTTTTGGCAATTCATTGACATGATGTGCATATGTAAAATGAACCTCAATTCTTCTAGTATGTTTTAGTTCACTGATCATTTTTTTTTTCAAAACTAAGGGTGAAAGCCTTTGAAAGCAATATTGTTTGCCTTAGTTGTATGAACATTGACTAAAACATGCTTAAGATGTTACCAACGGGTGTTAGGTTTTGCGGAAGGGATTAGACTCTAATAATGTGGCGAATCAAGGTTCAGATATCGGCCGAGAGACGTATCCACTTTCAGAGTCCGACTCGTGTCAACTAAGATTACTTCAAGAGGAGAGGAGGGAACCTGTTGGAAACTAAAAAAACATGTTTAAGATGTTAAAAAAGATTAATATTAAGAGTGTTTGTTTAAACTTCAAATAGTTTGATCTTGTTTTGAATTGAACTGCAGCTTCAAAATGTAGCTTCACACTCCCCCCATATATTGGCACATCCATTGTGAAAATAGAAGTTAAAGCGACATTTTCTAGGTTGTATGATCAAAAGATTCAAGACCAAATGTTATAAATTCACTTCAGCTATTATGATCTTGTGGAATTTTAGTGTTGTGTTCTTACTTTACAATGGTCTTGTTGTAGCTTCCTTCAATTAGTTTTGAGCATTGGAGACACATTAGTTTAATACATATTTCGAAAGGGAAAAATTCATAAAAGAAATTGAATGAAACGTAACACAAAAACAGTAAATTGTGAGAAGAGAAAGAAAAAGAAAAAATGTTGCTGCCCAGGATCGAACTGGAGACCTTCAGTGTGTAAGACTGACGTGATAACCACTACACCACAGCAACTCTTGTTGAGAATATTCACTATTCTTAACTAGTAGCACTTCATTTGCAACGATTCAACAATTTTTTTTACTCAACTTTTATTTTCAATTTAAGTGTACTCTCCATTAATTTTTATTTTTTATCAAAAAATGAAATGCACTCCATAAAGTATTTATTTACATGGTTAAGCACTTTCTTTATAATTCGTTATTTTATAATATTAGAAATTAAATCAGTGGTAACGAAACCAGATATTCATGGTCATGGGTAACAAAGAAAAAACACATATTGATGATAAAGGTGTACAGGACAAAGTATATTTCATTATCTAAAATCTGAATTCAACGCTAATCTTGATATCCCAAGCAGAAAATATTCGTGTATATCGTCATCGTTTATGAATTATGAAACATACATGTACACCATATTTGGACAGGAGGAGTCATATCCTTTTAGAATAAATGACTTTAAAGTAGTGATGGTAAGTTTAACTTAGTTGTCAAGACAATGCATATTATATACAAGGTTCAGATAGTGACAGATTCAGAAATTTTGAAAAATGGGGCACCATATATATTAATTAGAAGCATTAAATATATATTCGAAAATAAGGTTGTGTTGTTGTGTCATGTGTGAATTAAGTGTGGGCCAAGAGAGAAATATTGTGTTATAAGTGTAGGCTATTTGGTCTAAACGTCACTATTACTATATTACACCACTTAAAAATAAAAAATTAAAATATTTAGTGTAGGCACAAGCCCACACAACAACACACTTACATCCGTCCCTGGGTCCAGGGTTCAAGCATCGGTCACCACAAAAAAAAATGACTTCAAAATACATCTTTTCTTTTCAAAGGCCGTTCTTTTTCTCTCTTATTGAAACATGATTATAAAGATTTGTCATGGAATAATTACTTTTTCCAATTTGAATAATAATTATTTTAATTGAATATTGTTAACGAGTGTCTCTGGTGCATTCTTTAAGCATCCCAGATTTAGTAATTATTCTTTTAAAAAGTTAACAAAACCTAAAAGGAAAATGTTAACGACCTGCATAACACTCTTTAACCACTTTAAACTATAAGTTTTTGATGAAAAGTCAACTATTAGAATTTTTAATGCATTGAATACATAACTTTTATTAAAAACTTATCATTTAAAGTGTTTAAAGCTTACTTCGAAGACACTCGTTAACATTTCCCTTTTAAGTTTAGTAGAATCCATAAATTGTAAGCCCACAGGCCACATCTTTTCATTTTAGTTTAGGATGTATTTATGAAACACATATTCCAAGAACTAGTATAGAGTAAGAGAGTAGAAGGACTTGGTCTCAGATCTCACTGAATGAAAAAAAATATTAACATGATAATTAATTACCAACTTTGATAACTTAAACAAAAAGAATTAGAAAAACATAACTTTTTCTTTCAACATATACTTTATATCTAATTTTAGTAGATAAATTAAATTGAAATAGAACTCTTGCGAAATATACAAAACATCTATGTAAAAGGTACTTACTTAAAGCAACATCAACACTCACTAACGTTTCAAGATAACTAGCAATTACAAAAATAAACTTAGCTATGATGCCAGTATTCTTGAGCTAATCTCATAAAACGAATTCAACATTGCATTGATGTCGATTAGTGATTGTTCAATTAAAGTCGGGAGTGCATAAAATAATCGTTGTACGATAAAAAAAAGGTCTAAATGAAATTTTGCCAATACAAATTTTAATTGTTCAATTATGGTCCTCAAATTTCACATTGTTCAATTTTGACCCCTTAAGTTTAATTGCTCGATTTTAGCCCTTAAATTTGACCCATTTGACAATGGTAATCCTACATTGGCAATTTGACTAAAAAATATTGACATGATATTTTAAAATAAAAATTTGTTTATAAAACAAAAAAGCCAATCATGTGACCGCTTACTATATTTCTTCTATGATGGTTAGAAAATCTTTTTCCATCTTTATTGAAACACATCTTATTTTTTGATAGGAATCAAACGAACACCTTAACAAGACGATAAATCAAACAATGTTATATAAGACATCAAACACCACAATATCGCATTTAAATGCCGAAATGAAGAAACAAACAAATAGAAAAAGTTGAGCTACATAAAAACCATTTATTTTGATTAAAAGAAGAAGAAAATAGGTACAAAAGAAGAAAATAGGGAAGGAGAAAACTTTGAAAGATTGTGAAATTTCTCTTTAATATAGAAAATTTATTTATTATTAATCTTTGAATTATGGGCCAAACGTTGACATATGATTTTGATAAGATAAAGTAGTTAATTTATCGAATTAAAAAAAACTGCCAATGCCATTGTTGAATTTTCGTGCTAATGCACTAGCTAAAGCTTCGTCTAGTTACAACTTAATCCCAATTAATGGTTTGTAAGTTGTAACATACATGTTGGGATATCCCAACATATATTTATTTTCTTATTTTGAATTAAATGCGTTAAGTTTATTTCCAGAAAAAAAAATTGTAATATAACCACGCCATGTTATTTATTATCGTAAAAACTTTTTATACCATCAATTTGTTAGGAATCAAGAACACATTGATTAGTCAAAAGTTTTTAATGTGATATTTAAGTTACAAGTCTCTACCATTTAATAAACTAGTTTTTTGAGTTAAGATCTCCTCATAGACTTAATATCTTGCTAACTCAATAGTATACAAATTAACCTCTACGCATGAGCGGATTACACGTTCATTTTTGATGGGTCGGAAACCGATGCGGAAAAAAAAATAGTATACAAATTAATCTAATATCAAAATATACTTTGCATAATAATAAAAATTACAGTTGACAATGTCTAGAAACTAATCTCATATCAATATTTCAATAGTGGTTCTTAGAAAGAAAAAAAAACCTATCTACATTCTACACCACATAACGGGAAAAGCTAACCAAACCAAACAAGTGAAAGTAGATTAACTTTAGGTAGCCACATTCTACCAAATTAAGAATTACCACTAATTAAATCAAATAAAATAAAAAGAAACCAAACTAGATCCAAATTTATTCATCCGTCACGGCATGCCAAACTCCAAGTGGGTAACTTAATAATGAATGAATGGTTTGGTTAATTATGATATTTGGGTCAACACACTTTATACTAACCATAGAGAATTAAGCAAGCTAAGCAATTGATTTAATGAGTGTAATGAAATTCATTTAACTCTAGTAATGAAATAGAATTAAAAAACCGGCCAATGCCTACATATTTTTGGGGTTACAAACTTACAAGTAGGGACAAGAAAGCCACATAGTAAACCAACTCATGCATTTGAGGCATTTGTCTCTATCAACAAACTGTGAACCAACACACTTCTCGTCCAACCGAAAGGGATAATAACAACTATACATAGATAACACAATGTATATACTTGACTAACTTTAGTTCAATTAATTTCCTACTCCACAACTAGCTATTCATTTACAACAACCATCCAACTGTGTAGTTAAAAATATGTTTTGTTTTTAATAATCAACAATGTTAGAAAATTTTCAATCTATGTAATTTTAGTGAGTTTTGTTAGTTTTGGGTTTGGTAAAAAAGTAAAACAAAAAAAAAGTGGAACAAGTTAAATTTTTATGTGGCTCAACCAAAATTCTAATATTGATCTCACTTGTCATGACATTTTAGTGGTTTCAAAAGAGCCTAGCAATACAACTCACACACTAAATGTTAAGAAGTTGATAATTGTGGATTTGAATCAGCTTTTAATATATCAAATGTCTTTGCAACTATGTATCACATGAGACGTATTTACGTGTGACAAATGTCATGATGTTTATTAACTTTTTTTAATATCATTATGATGCCATATGTCATATCAACATGCAACTCTTTTTTTTCTTTCATAAATCCAACATAAAATCAAATTTTTAGCTTGGAAATGAAGTTTGGGAAAAGAAATGGTGATTTCAAATTTTAAAAGCATTGAAAATGATTTTTTTTTTTTTTATAAAGATATGATTTTAATATAGTATTTTACGGTGACAATAAACCTTTTTTTTTTTTTAACTCGATAAACAACATTTTAAATAATGGGTAATTAAAAAATATATAAAAAAACCATTTTATGAATATATTTTTTACTCACAACCATTTTTAGCTCATTTTACAGGATAATAAATTATTCAACATTTTCCTAAATATAGAGTATAGCAAACTTCTACAAGAGTACTATATATATACACTAAACAATATTCTTTCTTTTGCTATAATTTGTTGACGTAATTACAAAAGTAGGACTCAAAACTACTAAAGTTCTTCCTTCATATTCTTTTTCTTCAAAAGGACATTGACATCTCAGCAGATCCCTTGGTTGGCATTCTCTCGTCGTGACTTGTAGTAATTAGGCCACAGTGGCCATTTGGAGTAAGCAAAGCAGCCTAGTGAAATGCTTAATTAGTACACAACCCCATCACTTGTTCATGAATTCATATTATATTAAGGAAAATTTCTTCTTTTTCTTATTCATTGAGGATTAATAAACAAGATTGGTGCGTCTTATTAAGGAAAATTAGGCTTTAGTGATTATTGTTAAGTTTCATGGAGAAATTTTGGTTAGTTGTAACCATATAAGTTGGTTCAATCGATAAAGATTTAATTCTAATTCAACAAAAAAATTAGGTTGAACCATGTTTCCCGTATATTTCTTGTTTTTCTTATTCGTTAAGGATTAATAAAAAAATCGGCGCATTTTAGTAAAGAAAAATAGGCTTTAGTTGTTATTGCTAACCTCATGAAGAAATGTTTGGTTCGTCGTAATGCATAGGTTCGTTCAATTGATAAAGATTCAATACAAATTCAACAAAAATCTTGTTTCGAATCACATTGTTCGTATGAAGAGTTTATTGCTAGTAACACGTTAGAATATCTGTAATACTAATGAATTTTGAGGTTTTTTCTGACTTTGACAAGTTTCTTGTCTATCGTTATATAAAAAAAAGAAAATGTAAGTTGAGTGAGTAGAACTTAAAATAGGGGGTTTTCTAGAACAAGCAAAGTAATGCTTTATGATTGTAGTGATAATAAGTGTCTAAGTACCTTTTCTTAGAATAATTTTAGTATAAATAAAGTATAGTTTATAGAGAGGAGAAGGTTACATGACAAGGAGGGAAGCTCCCCAACTCCAACTACATGTGCTAATGTCAATGAGTGATTTCTTCTCTCATATATTTCTTATACATTCGGACACCTCACGCAATGTATGTGTCCACATGCTTAGCTTACCAGCATTCCAAAAAAACGTGCATATAACTAACTTTAGATAAGTGGTGGCCACTGTAAGTGACTTTAAAGTCTTCCTTCTCTCTCTCTATTCTCTCTCTACATTGCTTGATTAATTAATTTAATCTCTCTCTCACTAATATTTGATGACATACATGTATGTATGCCCTCCTTTCAAGCTATTACTCAAATTAATATTTGTATTTCATTTCTCATGGAAGAGTGGAAATGAGAAATGTTTTTTTAATATGCTAAACTAGCATATCAAAATTAGCATCAGAGATAATTGAATCTGAAATCTTGAGATGGGTTCTAAGGTCTCAAGTCAACATCATCAGACTAACTCAAATGAATTATGAAAATGAGAAATGTTGTTAATCCTTCCAAAAAAATAAGTGTGTAATTGACTATTTCACATAGATTAAAAAAATATATATGTAAATGAAAGAGAGAAATGATTTTTTTTCTTTTCCAACTATCCTCATTAATTATTTGTGTATAATAACATAAATAAAAAGTGAAAAAAAATAATAAATTAAATAGAGGGTACAAGAAAAATAAAAATTGCACTAGAAACTAAAAATGACACTTGTTTTTGGATAAATTATCTTTTCAAACATGACTTATTTTAAGATGGAAGGAGTATTTTGTTCCTCTAATGCACCCTAATTATAACGCAGACTCGAACTCGAATCCTCCGCAATTGCTTTATGGTGCAACAATTGTATGAAATTTTATTTCAATTAGGAGTCACTTGGCTTTGTGCATCTTGTGGTCTCTTTACAAGCTTAGGATTTTTGAAACGGTTATAAAGTTAATCTCTTATTAGAGGAGAATCTGATTTTAAACATGTAGTATTAGAATGCTTCTTAAACAAGGGACTTAAGAAGTTAAATCTGAAATCTAGTTTTGGGGAAGAATCACATATGAATTCTTCCACCATCATATTAGTAGAAATGTTATTATTCATCTTGTCCTTTTCTCTCATCCTTCATTATGTGATCTACATAAATAAGGCTGAATTTGGTAACTAGAAATTAAAAAAAAGGTACGTATTGGTGATGGGTCCAATTCCAAATAGTGGACATACCATCGTATAACTTCCCTAATAAAATGTCTGTGGCTTGAAAGTTAACTGTATCTTTCTTGGGAGCATCAACTTTGTATGGGCTGGAACTCCCACGACAATCCCTAAGCTAATTATTGATTTCTCATTTTTTTATTCATACTAACAGTATTATACAGAAAAGAAATGTATATGATTAAATTAAATTTGACTTTATACAGTATATTTTATAAATATATTGAGTTTAGGAACATGCTGAGTAAGAACAAAACATATTGCTAATTAGGTGAAACTGATTAGATATTAGTTTAAAAGCTAAAACCAATCATCATAAGAGGTAGCCTGGATCTTGAAATATATTAAGATACATTAGTACTGTATTTTATTTAAATAATAGCCTCAGATAGACATCTAACCATATAAATTGAAGGATTGATGTAACTATTTTAATTAAAGTCAACAATTTTACCTTATAAGTAATCTAAATTATCCAACCATAATTTTTTTTATTAGTACATGCATATATATTTGGTAAATCTTTGTAAAGAGTAAGAATGTGCTTTGCATTGGTTCAAAAAAAAAAAATACACAAATCATATTTTCACTATGCAATCAACTAACCATTCACATCTATTGGATTAATTGTTACATGAATATAAATAACAAATTATGAATATATATTAATCGATTATATTTTTTCCCAATGTCATCCTTTATTTCATAAAGACAAAAACTCACATTATACGTTAGCCAAATTGATAAATTGAAAGGATAAATACTGATGGGTGCATATGGAAGTGGCATATACAGTTGCTAATCCTTTATTTATTCTTGTCATTAATGAAAAGAGTGGGAGTGGGGTGGCCAATGTGAAAGAGAGATAGATAGATTGAAAGAAAGAGATCTTTTAGCTTTATTATTATTATTATAAAATCAAAAGCACACAAATGGAACCTAATCCATACAACACAAATTTGGTTGTGGTTGTGGTGCTGCCAAACCCTAGCTATTACCATATATGCCCATCTTCATGACACTACACTCACTCCACCTAAATACCCACATTCACACACCTCTTTGATCTTAATTGAGTTTCTACATCACTCAAAGAAAAGGAAAATAACCAAAAAATATTAAGGCCAAAAAATAAAAGATGCTATATCACTCACTTTTCGTGAATGAAAGGCAAACACCACAAATACTAACCACTTACTTACTCAAAGTATACCAACTTGAACAATTTTGCAGATCAAATATATCAAAATAGAAATTATTATTAAACCAAAGAATAATTCAAGGAATATTGGATAGTTATGAATAATTGTAAATTAAAATAATGCTATAATAATTCACATTGATAAATCATTAATCAAAAATAAAAATAGAAACTCTTCTTTCAATTAATCCAACAATTGCCTAATAATGGCAACCCACCAAAGCCGGAGCAGCAGCCATGACCATTGATTTTTGTGTAGCCGGAAACTGAAACTTTGTTTCCCGGATATCCTCCTCCGGTGCCGGAAGGTTAAGATCCAATTGTAAAATATTCCGTGGCCTAACTCCTCCATCCGCGGCCGCGGCGTTTGCCACTGATGCCCTATGCCTCCTCATGTGTCCACCCAATGCTTGTCCGGATGTGAACTCTGAACCACAAATGGAACACTCATGAATCTTGGCCTTGTTCCCATTAATAGCTGCTTTCAAACCATGATTTCCCATTTGAAAAGAAACCATGGGCCCACGAGGTTTCTCGGCTTCTTCAAACTCATCACTATTCGCAATCAGGTTAACTGATTGCGAATCATGTGATGAAGACTGTGGCCGAGGCTGCTGCGGTGACCGTGGTTGTGGTTTTTTCTCCTCAGCCATAATTTTAGGCTTTTTGTGACTTGCCCTGTGACCACCCAAAGCTTGAAAAGAAGGAAAAGTTCGGTTACACGTTTTGCATTCATAAATATACAAACCAAGTTTTGTGTCATCAATCTTGGCCTTATTTCCATGACTACCCTTTTCCCTTTTATTCTCATCAACAAAACCACCATGTTGCTTATGATTTCCACCTTGAGCAAGAAGAATCAAACACTTAGCCAAATCTTCTTCTTCATCATCTTCATCTTCATCTTCAACCTCAATGTTGCTCTCATCACTTGAACAACTAGATGCCATAGCAACAACACCACAAGGAGACAAAAATCTTAACCTCTTAGTGCGTTTCCCTTTGGCTATGTGAGTTGCATCTTTCTTAGAAAAACCCACCATCTTTTCCTCCATAACAAATTCTTCCATCTCAATAATAAAAAACAAAAAAAACTACTTAGAGTTTAATCACTTATAACACTCAAAGTAGAAGCAGTTATAACAAGAGAAGAAACATACACACACAAATAAAAGTGTGTGTGAGTGAGTGAACAAGTTTAATGTATGTGTTGTGTATTTATATATATATTTTGAGAGAGAGAGAGAGAAAGAGTGAGAGAGAGAGAGAGAGAGAGGAGTTTAACTTTAAAGCCGTCCTTATAATTTTTGTTATAACAGCAAGTCTGTCACACAAAATCTTCCTTGCGTTTCCAACCTTGGAAGTGTTACTAACAAGAAAAGTTGTTTTAGTTGTTTTGTCACGCGCTTTTTAATACAATTCTTTCTACGCTTTCATCATAACCACACTTTTTAGCGCTCTCTTTCTGTTTCACTTCTACTTCCACTAGCTAGCTACTAACTATTTTCTGTTTTGCTTTTATTAGATGCTACTATTGTTAATTCATAAGAGGGTGGTTTTTATGAAACGAATATTTTATTAAAAAATAAGATATACATGAGTCAGAAAAAAGAGATATACATGTGAAATATATATTCCACATTTTTTTCCTTTTCAATAATGTAATATATTTTGTGTCAAAAAATTAAATGTAACGGGTCTTGCTAACAAATGTTATAAGAGTGTGTTTGGATTAAGAGTTTAGGAGGGGAAAGGAGGAGATGCCTCACTTTTATTTTTTAAATTACGAACATTGTAAAATGTTTTTCTAAAATAAATTAAATATTTTTGAAGTATTATATGATCCTTTATCATGTTGTTAATTCAATTTTTCAGAAATCATTTTATAATGTCCGTAATTTAAAAAAGAAAAGTAAGTCATCTCCTCCCTTCCCCTCCTAAACCCTCCATCCAAACACACAATAAGGATATTGGTTAAGAAATCCACTAATAAAAGCTTTGTTTTAAAAATATAAGTTTTTATTTTTGTCTTAACAATAATAACATCACTTTTGATTTAAACGTACTAATTTTAACACATTAACCAATGTCTAAGGGCACTTATTAGTATTCTCCATTATATATAGATGAATTTCACTTAAGAATGAATTATTCAAAAAAACTCAAATTTGATATTTTGATAAAACAATTTTTTGATTAATTTTATTTATCTTTTTTATCGAACTTCAGATTATCAAGTCTCATTCTTTTAGAAATTCCATGATTAACACAAAAAAAATCATTTGACGATAAAGGTTAATATAATCTAGAAAAAAATATAAGATCAACTATGTATTATCATTTATCATATCTTTTCTCTTTATTTAAAAAAAAAAATTGAAGGATATTTTGTATAGTACGTGTAACTAAAAGTCTTACCTTGAATGAAAGCAAGTGAAAGTTGAAAAATACATAAATAGAAGGACCATAAACTTAAGTTTTTTTTTAAATGATTTTTTTTATTAAACACACTATCAACACAATTGTGTGCAAGGAAGGAATAGGATACAAAATACAATGTTACAAACAAACAATGTGGTATGAGTAGATATACATAAGGTAACAAAAAAAAAGTAGATATACATAAGGATACTCATAAGTACTTTAGACCTAATATCTTGAAATTTTGAGGAAAGTTATAGCGTTCAATTTATTTATGTGATTGTTTTTGTTTCAATATCCCTTGACTTCCTTCATGACCCAATATGGGGTGAAGTATAAATAAAATATAGAATAAGAAATTAATATTTTTTTTGAATTAAAATATATGTAATTTTTATACAATGATAAAATTTATCATTTAAATAAGAGAAATGTTAACTGGTGTCCCCGGGGTACTGATTAAGGATATGAAAAAGGAAATTATATAGTAGTATTTTTTTGAAATAATGTCAAAAACAGTTTTCGTTTATGGTAATAATTCATTTTTATGGTATGTTTAACTAGTGCCTGAGGGCACCGGTTAACATGACCCTTTAAATAAATATGATGTAAGGTCGGGGTTCAAATCTCAGCCACCACAAAAAAAAAAAATTAAATGGATATGATGTATATTTTATCATTTCATTTATTAGATGTGTGCCAAAAACTTGATATGGTAAAACAATAATATATGAAAAAAGTGTCTTTGCTCAAAAAAAAAAAGATTAATGTCATGTATACATCCTATATATGTAATTATATTTCTTGTGTCAAAAAAAGAAGTAATTATATATTATTTTTTTTACGGATATCTTGTCTATGTTTTTTTTTTAGGGATCTTGTCTACGATTTATTATTGAATTTTGTTATTGCAAATATTATTGTGAAACTGAAGTAAACTAACTATTTAATATTAATACACAGTAAGTTGCTAATTGTACTAGTACTTTTAAACATAGTATAAGTTCACCACCAATAAAAAAACATACTATAAGGTAGCGTAGTTTCTACGTGGACCGTATAAAATTTTATTAGGTTGAAATTAGAAATGGAGATAAGTGGCAGCTGAATGTGATGATTTTGTGTGGGTAACTGATAAAGTGGAAAATTCTACGTGAGTTTAAAAGAGTTGAAAAAGAAAGGTTGGTATTAACGTATAGAGTCGGTTTCATTACTCTCTCTTTTGCTTAGACCATTAGACCAACCACATAGAGGTGTAACGATTTATCCTAACTCTTTTAAGCAAAGTGGGATTGCACGTTAAAAGCATGTCAACCCTCATAAGTTCATCCCTGATTAAAGAAAACTACTAATCTATTTGGTATGATTAAAGATTCGGTAGCTTTCAAGCAATCCTTGTAAACAAGAAAAACTATATGCTCTAATAAAATTAATTAATTAATAAAATGCATTTTGAAGCATATGGCCAATAGTATTATTAAGTAGTATAAATTAGAGGCTTCAAGAGAGAAAGGGAGAGTGAAGAGAGATTGAAGAGTTCTGTTCTCATGTAGTGGTCCTAAATTTAATTGATTAATTAATAAAATTAATGTAACTAATAACATATCATTTAAGATCAATCTTTTATAAAAAAAAATATCATTTTAGATCAAAATCACTGACTTGATCATCTCCACTAACTATAAGACATATGGTCCACTAGTAGGTAACACACAAAGACACACAATCTACACCACTAAGAGTGAAGAAATGTACTAGTACTCCTAATAAACAAAAACAAATCATTTTCAGTCAATAGTTCTCACAGGGTTCCAATTTTTATACATATCCATCATCCTCTCACCCTCTCATTTAAAATACTATATATATATATATATATATATATATATATATATATATATATATATATATATATATATATATATATATATATATTAGTCCTTATATATCTTCTAAGTCACATTTTATTTATACACCATGGCATTTAAAAATATTATCACCACACATCATACTATAATCGCAACAAATTTTTCATTAACGATAGACTTAGATCTAGTGTAGTCCATTTTTTTTAACTCTAAAGGTTTAGTCTAATAGTAAAACGATAAATATTGAATTAGAAATCACAAGTTTGAGTTCCATTAATGATTTTAAAGGGAAGTAAATATAAAACACCTTTACAAATTATAAGTATATACATCCTCCGGTCACTAATATAAGCAAAAATTTATTTTTTAAATATATTTAATTAATGATATATATGACATATAATAATGACCACATACATCATTAATTAAATGTATCTAAAAAGTGGATTTTTGCTTATATTAGTGACCAAAGATACATATTTTCTTTCCAAAAAAAAAGTGTGTACATATTTGTATAAAAAAAAAACTGAGTCCGGAGATATTTCATAACATCCCATCATAAATTTTTATTAGAAAGAAAAAAAAAAGTAGTCTATTTTCTAGGTTATGTTTAGTTGACCCACTTCTTATGGTACTCAACCCAACTATACATAGTGAAATACTTGCCAGAGATGAAAGTTCAAAGTACCCAACTATACGAACGTATAAATACATTACTTAATGAATTATTCAGTCACGTAATTATGAAATTAATTACAGGAAGTTAAGTCTACTATGAAAATTAAAATATTTAAAATTAAACAAAAATAAATAACAAAGTCGCTTTGGCCGAGTGGTTAAGGCGTGTGCTTGCTAAGCACATGGGGTTTCCCGCGAGAGTTTGAACCTCTCAGGTGACGTTTTCATTTTATTTTTTCCTTTTATTCGGATTTTTATCACTCGCCATGTTTTGCTTGCGTCTTTAAACTCTCATTCATAGATTTTACGCTTAATTGCACTTTTGGACCCCTATCTTTTCAAAAGTTGCGGTTATGGACCCCTAACTAATTTAAATACAAAACAGACCTTATGTTTTGATTCTTTGGCAGTTTTGGACCCCCACTCCATTGTTGACCTGGTCGTTGCTGACATGGCACTCACATCCCATTAGTGAGGTGCCACGTGTATTATTATTATTTTTTTCTTTTTTTAATTCAACCTGTTATATTAAAAGAATTTAGAAAGGAACAAATTAAAAAAAAAATCAAAATCACATGTCACGTGACATTTATGAATTATCATCATCATCATCTCATAACAAAAATTTATCACTTAATCTAATCACAAAACACAGATCCGAACGAACACTCCCTTTCTTTTCAATTGTTTTTTTTAACCGGTATTATCAAATCTGAGGATGGCGACAC
>Ga0209282_1000265_pt1 | contig 26218 bp, 18 predicted proteins | sample Mtrugardesep15_FD_187529 | JGI IMG/M metagenome (GOLD analysis project Ga0209282, IMG submission 187529) | Root nodule microbial communities of legume samples collected from California, USA - M. trunc garden sep15 (SPAdes) (version 2) | ecosystem: Host-associated > Plants > Roots > Nodule...
TTTTTGTTATATAAAAAAAAAAAAAAAGGAGTTCACCACAAGTTTTTGCTCTTTTCTGCTTTTGAAATATTAACATTACTTTCTCACCAATTTTTATATGTTTTTATATTTGTAATGCTTTTTTATATCTAATCATAGAAATGAAAGAATATTTTTGGATTTTTAGGTTTTCTGAGAAGCTTAAAAAAAAATTGAACAAGTGAAAAGCTTAAAAATGATGGCAAACATAATAAAATTTAGGATATTAATACCTATGTTTTTTAGGGTTAATAGTGTTTTTCACCCCTATAATATAGGTCATTTTCGATTTTCGCTCCTATAAAATTTTTGGTTTGATTAGCATCCTCGTAAAACTTTTTTTTCTTCGGAAAACACCCCTCCCCCATATGACTGTGCATATTTGCTGACGAGGTACATTATGTGGCATGTTGACTATATAATTAATTTTATTTTTTATTTTTTTAAGGATACACGTGGCATTTGTCCCTATTTTTTTAAAAAAAATTATAATATAAATTCAGGATTTTTTTTTTCAAATTTTATATTTTTTGTTTTAAAAATAAAAAATGAACTTTTTAATTTCGAAAATTTCGTTAGAAAATGATTTTTAGAAAATTTCGTTATAAAAATCTGGGATAAAATTTTAGAAAAAAAAATCTGAATTTTTTCTAATTATTTTAACAAAATTGTGTCCAGGTTTTTAAAAATAAAATATTTTCCATAATTTTTTTTTGTAGAAAAAAAGTTAAAAATATTTTTTTCGAAAAAAAAAATCTGATTTTTTTTAATTTCAAATTTATTTTTTCTAATTTTAAATTTCTTATTTTGAAAATTAAACTCCAGAATCTTTAAAAAAATAATAATTAAAACCCGAATATTTTTTCTGATTTTTTTAATATTTGAATTTCGAAAAAAAACCGAAAAAATCTTCTAGTTTTTTAATATATTTTTTGGATTTTTTTTATTTTTTAAAATTAACTTACAAATATTTTAGAAAATAAAATATGATGTGGACAATTAAAAATTAATAAAAAGCCAAGTCAGCGCTACATATGCCCATTTGATGAGTTGGATGGAGGAGGGGTGTTTTCCGGAAAAAAAAAGTTTTACAAGGATGTAAATCAAATCGAAAATTTTACAACGGATAAAACCGGAAATGACATATATTATAGGGGTGAAAAACATTGTTAACCTTTTTTTATTTTATGTATGCTCTAAAATTTTAAATGAAGATACAATGTTATGATTTGTTTTAGTTATGAACCACTAACCAGACGCTTCAGACTCCCTACAATAATTGATATAGACACAAACTTCATGTTTTCCATTCAAATGCTTGTTACATTGGATTTAGGGTCATTAGAGTTCACCTGTGAAGCATCAACTCTAGGCACACATAGACATGGTCATGCTGCGGCCGCTGCTAAAATTTTAGATGCAAAAATTTCTGATCTGTATTTACACCACATAAGACATCCCACTTAATTTGGTTCATAACCGTGTGGGTTTAAATGGCTGAATAGATAGATTATAAACATAGCAAATCAAGCAAATAATACATAAATAAAAGAGAAGAGCTAGTAATAACATAATTTCATTAAGAAAGCAGACACATACACACTTACATTAAGGAAATTATTTCACCCTCTAGGTTGAAGGGGGAAATAATTAGAGTTGAACACTAAATAAAAACAAGAGTAGAAACTGCCTTGAACATACATAACCAATCACACATATTAAAAACTTGACCTAGGATTAATTAACACACAAACATTGAACCATACTCATAGAAGTAGTAGTTCATTATTTAATAATTAAGGAGCTAGATCAGCAAGGAGACCAACTACATGATCTGCAAGGAGGTGCAATTTTCTGGTGGAGAATCAAACTGACACAGATCAAAAGTAGTGAAGCTGTGAGCTTTATGAGCAAGTCTATCAGCAATTGCATTAGTCCTTCCACGAATACAAGTCAAGGTAGCTTCCCAGTGAGGACTGTTAAGAAGATCTCTTATGCCACAAACAAGAGGATCATTAGATCTTCCTCCACAGTTCACAGAATACACAACACCTTCATTATCTGACTTTACCGCCACTTTCTTTTTCCCTTTCTCCTTAACCCAAAGCAAACCTCTTAAAATTGCTTCCTTCTCAGTTTCATCAACTTTTAAATTTGGATTCAGCTTTTGAGCAAAACCACATAGCCAATTTCCTGATGAGTCACTTAGGAATCCGCCACAACCTGCTGATGGAACTTCACGCTCACGCAGAAGTGAACCGTCGACGTATAGTATCACCTCCTCAAGATAACCAGGACGGCGAGCTTGTTGAAATGGTGCCACTTCGGCGGCTTCCGGTTGATTTAGGACACTGTATAAGCTACCGGCCACGGCTGCTGTTGCGGCGACTGCGCCTGCTACTTTGAGAAAAGTTGAAGCCCACCCTCCACCTGCTCCTTCACCTTCTTTATTCTCATCGTTCCTCCTCCCAGCTCCGCTCATCTAAGTATATATTTGTATAATGGAAACAAATTATACTTTACCTTTTGACTAGAAAGAACAAGAAAACTATAATATAAAAATCAACAGGAGGACCTATGCAGAAAATCAAGGAAACATGAGGAGCTACAAACACGTTTGTTTTTTCATACACAACAGGAACAGTAGCTTCATACATTATGCAAGATAATTAGTTAGAGATCATGTGACCAAATCAATGTTTCACTTAGTTAGAGGTTTTTCAGCTAATCCAAAGTGGAAAGTACAATATAGTTTCTCACATGCATGATGCATACATGGGTGAAATGGTCAACATTAATAAAGACAAAAGTAGTTATACTTAGTGATAATAGTAATACTATTAGACAGATCAAAGCTGAAGGGACTTACATTATTGAAATAGAAAGGAGAGACAAATTGAAATGAACTTCGAGTGTTTGAGAAATGAACCTTCCTCAAATATTTGTAAACGTAATGTAGATGGGGATGGTTCATGCCTCATTGAACATATTTATAGAAGGTTGCGGACTTCAACCCGTTTCAAGTCCGTGTGGTCTTTGACAAAAGATTAATCCATTCGTTTACAATTATAAAAAGGTCACTTTTTAGACTTATATTTGATGTGTCTATTCTATAAATATTTCATAACTTATATTTGATGGTCTATTCTATAAATATTTCATAACTGAGTTGGAGAAGTATGAATAAAAAATGATGATTGAAAAATATTTTTAATCCATTTAATTAACAGACATGCTAGTAATAATAAAAGTTTAATTCATATTTTTTTTCATTCATTTTTATCTATAAAAACAAGGGTTAACCAATGGAAGTATCACTTTCTCATGAGTAAAGTATTACCTTTTTTTAATTATCGTTTTAGAATAATTGACAAAGAGTAATGTTTAATTTTAGTTTTATTGAAAAATAGTAAATAAGAGATATCTAAAAAGCGTATAATTGATGATATGATTGATTAATTGATGTTTACCCGATCATCATTATCATGTATATTTATAAATGATATGATTGATCAGAGCATATACTAAAGCAAGGAGGAAATATTATACTTTAATTATTGTAAGATATGTTCGCATTCCTACAATTGAAACTATATAATACTCTGCCTTTTGACTTAATACAGTACGCTTAATTATTGATGATATGGTGTGTTTTATTCTATGGTAAGATAGGGAGGGGAGAGAAAGGCAAAGGAAAGAAACATTTTTTATGGGTCCCACCTTAAAATGCTTTCCGCTCAAATGTGAGGAGAAAGTGGAGAGGGCATACTTTTTTTGATTAAAAAGACAATATAGTCTTTAGTGTCCATCGTGGTGTATTACTAGTAGTTTGTACCTATGCTTTTCAAATTATAATTTTTTTTATTTAAATAATATATGTGACTGTATTTAAATTTTACAAAATAAATATGCAGAAGTAAATAACTAAATTTAATTATGAATATACATCTTTCTTTTTACCCGTCAATTATTTTTATACAAAGTTATATATGTCAATTAATAAAAATACATGTTTCTTTCCTCTCACTTTCTTTTCTACTCTCTCTTATACCAAACAACCAAATCAATCCTTTTACTTTCCACTCGTTTTCTTTCCTTATATAGTTATTCTTTTTACTACCTTTTCTCCCATTTTCTCTTTGCAACCATTAAGAGAAAAGATAGTGAAAGGAAAAATGATATGAGGAAAAAAAGGGAGTAGAAAGTGAAAGAATTGTTTTGGTTGTTTGGTTTAATAGAAAGTGGATTAGAAAATTAAAGGAAAGAAAGATTTATTTATTTTAATTGACATAAATACCCTTATATATACACCCTTTTATATATATATAAGTGTGGCAGTGTTCAATTGTTCACGAGGATTAAGATAGGGGGAAAAAAATGGAAGGCAAATTGAAATATAAAAAGAGACAAATAATAAAGAATAGTAGCAGCAGCATAAATAAAAAACAATAAAAACAGGGGTGTTTTAGACTTTTCAAAGATAAGTTGTTGTTTCCCAACCTTTCTGCTCATATTACCATGGAAAGTTTTTTAGTGTGGGTCCCATGGGATTCTTTCTTTCCTTGGTCTATATTATTCTTTAGTGTTCTAGAGACTTCCACATTATTCTTTATTATTCTATAGACTTCCATATTATGGAGAGTCTTCCTAGAGTAGCATAAATAAGGTTCACCACCTAGTGTTTTGGCATAGTCAAGCATTGAATAATTCAAATAATAATATCTTTCTTTGAGATTATTAGAGTGTTTCTCTATTTTCTCTACCTCTCCTTTTGTCTCTGAGCCACTTAACCTTTTCTTCATCTCTTCAACTATGTACTAAAATGCGTTATTCTCTTATTCTAATTCCATTTTGAAAATTTTGGGGTTTTTCCAAATTTCTTTCCTTATTATTTTGGCAATAATATTGTTTGAGGTGTCTACATGGAACAACTCAAACCAATGTATGCGTGAGTTAACTCACACGGGGGTATAATTGTTAATTCAGATGGGCGAGAGCGTTTTGTGCTAGGGAAAGAGCGGAAATCAATAAGGTTGGGCCAAACTCAGCTTGTTATATTGTTATGTTAACTTCTTCATCTGATCGGTAAAGTTATATCTTGGACAGTTCATTTTTTCAACACCAATTTACACTCATGTTGATATGCGATGTTGTTGCAAGTGCAAGTATGCAACAATGAACCATCGGCCAGACCCAATCAAATGTGTTCCACATATCTTTTGATTAATAAATACGATAAGATGGTTGAAAATTGTTAACTAAGCAAGTGTGTAAATTTATAAACTTCATGATAGTAAGTGTTTAAAATATTAAATTGTATTGAAGCATGGAATGCATGGTCTCATCTCATGGGAATACTATTACTTTTTTATCAATTCTCATGTGATCTTGAAGCTGCCATCAAGAAATTATCAATAGAGCTAGTATGCATGGTCTTGTCATTGGTGGATAGCATAGGAATATGCAGTCATTGAATAGATATAACAAGAATGGCGCAGATAGAGTGTTCCAGTGAAAAAAAATATACGTGCATCTCAATGAATAAAAACAAAATACATGTACGTCAGTGACTGTTGTTGCAAAGGAATATAGTCTTCTTCTTGGTACAAGGAATATATTCTTCCTTTATGGTACAAGGAATATATTTTTTTGATAGCGTTAGTAAAACAAAATAGATAAAGGAATATATCTTTTGCTAGTGTATAAGTGAAGGCTATGTTTGGGAACTCACAAGATAATGTTGTACATTATGTCCACATACATACATATATAATCTCATGCGTCAAGTGTGACTATCTTGCATCAAGTAAAAAGAATAGATGTTGAACTAAGTGAGATGAGAGCGATTGTGTAAGGCTTAATAGGTTGGAGTTCAGAGTTTAAATTCTAACCGAGAGAAAAACTAACCTAACAACTAACACATCAACATTTTTCATTATAAAAGAGTTCTCTTGAAAATTATAAAAGGAAATTATGGTGTATTCTACTTTTTTTAAGGAAATTATTCCCCGGACACTTGTTAAGGAATTATAAAAGAAAATATTCTTTTAAAAATTGTGTATTCTGCTTTTTTAAAGTTAAAAAAGTGTTCTTTTTAATGCAAAAGTTGACATTTTTGTCTATTTTTAGTTTGTTAACTAGTGCCTCCGGACACTAGTTAACAAGACCGAAAAAACATAAATGAGAAGACTAATATCTAATGTTAAGTGTTTTCTATAAATTATGGTGTCCAATTTCATTTGTGTGGTTATTATTATTTCAATTTTAATATGTTGATCCACGCCTATGTTAGACTAAGCTTCCCCGAAAGCGAATAAACAAATTTGTTTTTCATTATTTGATCAACAAATCTCTCTACACCTCAATTTGATCCAATTGTGAAACTTAAGTTATCATCTAATTGTGAAAACAAAAACGATGACAATTTTGCATTTTTGACGAATGTTTTCACATCCATGCAATAAATCCGATGTAAATATGTTTTATTTTTTCATTGGTGTCATTTCTGATAATCGTCAGTTTAGGTTTTATTGGTAAAATATTTATGTTTAATGAAAAATATTTTCATATTATTCTTTTCCACTCACCCTCTTTTGGATCAGTTGGTCAATATTTAAGAAGCAAAAATTCCTGAGCAAATTACACCACGTTGATCCCACTTAACTTGATTCATAACCATGTGGATTTAAATGAGTGAGAATAGATAGATTATAAACGGCAACGCAGCTAATCCAGAAAATAAATATATTACTAATAGATTAAAGAGAAGAAAGAGATAGTACTCAAAAAATAGAAGAGATTAAAGTGAAGAGCATAACATAATTTCATTAACAAACTACACAACATACACACTTATAAACATTTTACACCCAAAGCTGCTGATTGAAGGGGGAAGTACTAGCAAGAGTTGATGAATAAATAGAAACAAAAGTAGAAACTGTGTTGAACATAACAAACCATATGGACTGCGTATTTAAAACATCACCAAATTAACATTGAAACAATAAATTAAGGTTGTCAAAATCGAGATTTTGCTTCAAATCGAAAGAGAATAGCAAAATCACAAAACCTAAAATCACGCAACCAAAATCGAAGGATTCTATTCAATTGATTTTTGTAGAATTGAAAGTGGATAGAAAGATTGCAACTAAGATCAAAGGATTCTCCTCAAATAATAATAATATATACTATAAAATGCATACACTACTTAAAAGTTTAAAATGTTAAAGCAAACATGAAACAACCAGGTCTTGAATTTTAAACATAAACGATTCAAAGTCACAAATCTTAAACATAATACAAACCAGTAACAAAGCTTAAACACAAACGACTCAAAGTCTCGAATCTTAAATATAAAACAACCAAGTCCATAAAATAAAATACTCAAAACATAGATGCTACAAGCCTACATCACATGACGAACACACCAATTATAAGGCAGAGCGAAATCGCTTAAACATAACCGATTTCGAATGGATTTTGCATAAGAGCAAGATCGTAGGATTTCAGGATTCTGATTTAACAACAATGACCAATACGTAGTTGGTTAAGCTAGAGCAGAAAGACACAGTTTTGAGGGGCAACATCAAACTCATCCAAACGGAAAGAATTTAGTTTGTGAGCTTTATGAGCAAGTCTATCAGCAACTTTGTTTTCTTCACCAGGGATCCGACTCAACGTGGCTTCCCAGTGAGGACTGTTAAGAAGATCTCTTATGCCACAAACAAGAGGATCATTAGATCTTCCTCCACAGTTCACAGAATACACAACACCTGCATTATCTGACTTTACCACCACTTTCTTTTTCCCTTTCTCCTTAACCCAAAGCAAACCTCTTAAAATTGCCTCCTTCTCAGCTTGGTCCACTCTTAAAGTTAAAGCTGGATCCAACTTTTGAGCAAAACCGCAAATCCATTTCACTCCAGCGCTGCTTAGATATCCTCCACAACCTGCTAGTGGACCGGGCAGAAGCGAACCGTCTACCTTTAGTATGGAAACCTCCTCGTGATGATCAGTACGGCGGACTTGAAGTGGTGCTACTTCGGGTTGTTCTAGGAGACTGTATAATCTACCGGCTACAGCTGCTGTTGCGACGGCTATGCCGGCTACAGCTGCTGTTGCGACGGCTATGCCGGCTCCTTTTAAGAACGTTGACCCCCGTCCTCCTCCTCCTCCTTCTTTCTTGTTGTTCTCTTCATCGTTTCTCCTCCCTCCGCTCATTTTACTTTCTTTCTGCTGATTGATTGATTAATTGATGTTTACCAAAGTCAGTCACCCTTATCATGTATATTTATTTATGATATGATTGATCAGAGCATAGTATACTAAAGCAAGGAGGAAATATTATACTTCAATTATTGTAAGATATGTTCGCATTCGTACGATTGAAACTATTATAATACTCTGCCTTTTGACTTAATACAATACACTTTAACTTAAAACAATTATGAGATTCCTTAGGGTTATGGACTGCAGACATTCGTACGGTTAGTGATTGTGTGAGAACACAATTCAAATCTCAAACTTGATAATCGAGATCGGACGTTTATGCAATCACTAACAGCATGGAATCCAATTTCAAACCCATAATGAAAAGTGTGTGGTTTTATGGAGAGGAAAATAAAATGTAACATCCATGAATCGGCATTATATAAAACATGATATACAATGGTAAATATCTTATATACTTTCCATGATTCAATATTACATTTACATAGTACAAACAACATAAGTAACTAAAAATACAAAGATAAGTGGATGTAATTTATACAACACTTATCATGGGAAAGGAACCTTTTTCACCAGTAGTACAACATATTTGTTCATGCTGACAAGTATACCAAACTTCAAACATTGCCACTTCGAATTTACAAAGATTCTTGTTTTCTTCTTCTTTCTTTTTCTTAAATCTGTCTATAAACGACAATGAATTTTAACCGTAGCTAGTTTCCACTTTCCATCATGTTTGTGGTTCATGCATATGATCATGAATAAGAATTTAGTCATTCTTCTAGGAAATGTTATTTGATCATGGTTGAGCTGTTTCCTGGTTTTTATTGGAGTTATGAACGTTTGTTTCTATTACTTCCGCTTCATTTATAACTTGTTAGAACCTTGGGACTGGCAGTCTCTAAGGACTTTATAACAAAATCTATACATTATACTAGCAGGTGGGATTCCTTCATTGAAGGCACTCCAAATCGGATTCTTGACTTCATCATCCTTCGGTAATAAGACATGAAGTCTTTAGGCCTTTCTCTGAACTATCCTCTGATGTCAGTCGAAACAGGACAAAATTAGATGCAGTGGATTCCCCTTGGTTGAATGGGACCAAAATCTAGATCTTACAATAAGTTTTTTGAAGAAGGAAGTTGTTGAGGTGCTTCACAATTCTAAAGATATTTAGAGTCCGGTTCCAAATGACTTCAACTTTGAATTCTTTAAATCCTTTTGGAAAGTTATTAAATTGTATTGAAGCTGCCATCAAGAAATTATCAATAGAGCTAGTATGCATGGTCTTGTCATTGGTGGATAGCACAGGAATATGCAGTCATTGAATAGATATAACAAGCATGGAGCAGATAACGTATTCTATTGAACAAAAATATACGTACATCTCAATGAATAAAAACATGGGTTTTGGTTGCCTGGTTCCCAAGCAACATGGGTATTTATGTAAAATAGGTGGTTTCTAGAGGTTTCTAGAAGTTAAGAAGGGCGGCGTCCTAAGATGAGCGCGCCTTGGCCTCAGGAGTCCTTCTGGAGGGTGTCTGAACATTTCTAAAGGGTTTTACAGCCTTTCTGAAGGTCCTTTAAGTTTTTAGGAATATTATGAGGGTTCACCCGAAAATCCTAACAATACACAAATTTCTTTTTTATTATTTGATCAACAAATCTCTTTACACATCAATTTGATCCAATGGTAAAAACAAATTTATTCAAGATAGAACACTTATTTAATTATATAGGACTAACCTAAGTGAATATTATAGGTGCATAACAGATCCAAAAGCTAGATTTCTCATCTTCCTTTTACATTTAACAGATGTGAAAACAAAAACGGTGACAATTTTGCAATTTTGACGAATGTTTCCACATCCTTCCAATAGTTACCCGATGTAAGTATGTTTTATTTTATCATTGGTCTCATTTCTGATAATCGTCACTTTAGTTTTTATCGGTAAAATGTTTATGTTTAACGAGACATATAATTTAAAAATTTAAATATTGGATAATATTTTCATATTATTGTTTTCCACTCACCCTCTTTTCGATCAGTTGTTGGTCAATATTTAAGAAGCAAAAATTCTTGAGCAAATTACACCACTGGGACGTTGATCCCACTTAACTTCATTCATAACCATGAGTGAGAGACAATAGATAGATTATAAACGGCAACGCAGCTAATCCAGAAATAAATATATTATTACTAATAGATTAAAGAGAAGAAAGAGACAAGTTATTTAATTATGTTTAGTTTGGTTACTTGTGAGACAAGTTATTTAATTATGTTTAGTTTGTTGAGAATTTTTAGCGAGTTAATTGATAGTTAGCTAATGTATATAAGACACTTTAATCAATGTACTCTGTATCATTCCCTTATTATTCATCACTCTCTTTTATTTGCATCTAAAACCATTACCATTCATCAATTGTTCCAACAAAATTTTATGATTTTAGAAATATGGTTAATTTTTCGTTATAATTTGTCTGTTTTCTGATATTTTAAAAATAAATTATATCAAATGTTAGGATAATTAAAAATTAACAGGAAAACGATAGCATCAAGCATATTACAACCTGGGAGACAATGAAAACTAGTATTAGTTCAAGCAAAAGCAACATGATAAACATCAAGAAATTAAACCATTTTTGGAAGTTTGTCAACAACTTTGTTTGCTTTTCTACGAATCCAAGTCAACTTGTTTTGCCAAGGAGGATTATTAAGAAGCTCCCTTATACCAGAAATGAGAGGATCAGAAGATTTTCCTTTTTGTCCATTGTTCACAAAATTCACAATCCCTTCCAAAATCAGTTTGGTCAAACCTTTTCCCATAGCCAAGTCTAATCCTTTTAAAATTGCCTCCTTATAAATATCGTCAGCCTCTAAATTTGGTTTCAACTTTTGAACTTGACCACGCCACGCTGATTGAATCTGTGCAAAACTCATCCAACCCATGATAGGTTTGGTCCACACTGCTTCAGGAGGGTGCATCTTGGAACTGGCTGTGTATATGCAACCGATTATTACAGCGGTAGTTGCGACGGCTGCACATGCTACACCTAAAAATGGTGATAGAAACCCTCCTCCATTGCCTTTTTTGCTATCTTTTCTCTTCTCTCGGCTCATTTTTTTACTACTAGTATTAACTAATGGAAAATGGTTAACTAATCTTTCTTTCACTGTCCACAAAGACAAAAATAACATCGTATATATTCAACTTTATGTCTAGAGCGACGAAAGGTCTCGCATAGTTTCAAAGCAAGAATTCATACCCCGAACACAAAAAACAAAAAAATCTACTCTATCTAGTTGACAAGGCGTGAGGCATATCATGGTACCAAGGTTAGGACAATAAATATATACTCCCTCAGTTTGTGTCACTTTAGTCGATAAAAAAAAATTGTTTTAAAATGAATGTCACTTTACATTTTCAATATAACTTTATTTTTTTTCTCTCAACTTTACCCTCCATAAATACTCCAACTTTTCTCTCGCATAATTTTTAATGCAATTTTAAGTTTGTCTTTTTTTGAGCAGTTTAGTAAAAGTGTCACTCCCTCCGTTCCGCAATAGATGACTCGGTTGAAAATGTGTAACTTAACTTACTTTGACCTCATTTTTATACTAATATACAAAGATAAATAATATCATATAAGATGTCGTTAGATTCGTCTCGATGAGTATTTTTAAAATATCAAATTTTCATAATCTTTCTAATATATTATCCAAGATATTTAAGTTCAAAATTATGCATTGACATACGTAATAAGGTCAACTAGGTTAAGTATTATGGGACGGAGGGAGTATGTCTAATGGTTATTTTATTTCATTCTTTAATTTGTATGCAATTGGCTAAAACGACACTCATTTTGAAACAGATGGAGTATATTCTATCTAGTTACTCTATCTGGGATTTTTACCTAGACTTATTGGTTATGGGGAAAATGAAAGAGAAAATTAAATGTAATTTTTATTTAATTTTATGAGAATAAACAAGAGTTTTTTTTAGAAAAGATGATTTTTTTTTAAACAAAATTAAATAGGATAAAATTTGTCTTTTTTGCTTACATTTTACGATAAATAAAGCGAATTTTTTTCTTACATTTTGGGACGGAAAGACTACAAACTTAAATAAATGTCAAGTTATTTTTGAAACAACAGTTGTAAACATGTCATAAATGATGTTATTTTGCTTATAATTTAAGACAAAAAAGTTGACTTTTTGTTACTTATAAATTGGGACGGAGAAAATACCATAAAGGTAAAACTTCCTTCAAAAAATAATTAAATCTTTGTAGAACTAAAAAGCAACAAAAAATCATAAATATGAGTACAACCCTAAATTAAAAATTTTGAACACAATTAAAAAAATCAAAGAGAAAAAGTTAGTAACTTCATTTTTTCTTTAATTTTTTTATTTGTATGTGTCCATAGAATGCAAGAGTTACTCCCAACTAATAATTCATCCGGCTATTGATGTACTTTTATTATCTTAAATGTAAAATGGAGAATAATACTACATAGTTTTTTTTTTTTGAGTAATAATACTACATAGTTAGATATTACAATTAAAAATAAATCAGTAAATTTATATTGATAACGACAAATTTTTTTGGACAAATTATAAGTATAATGGGGCAAAAGTCATGGTGCATAAGGAAATCCTTATGCACCGTGCATAAACTTCACAACTATCAGATTTAGTGTACACGTGTAATAATTATAGGTTTCTCAAACTACACTCAATCAAACTTCATTTGCTTCAAACATTTCTCTCACTAAAACATAAAGCTCTCCCTCTCTCTCTATAATTCAGATGAGTCTTCATCTCTTCCGCCCACACATGATGATTCCAGCGCAGTGGTCGCCAGCTAGAGGCGGCGGTGGCGCCGTGCCGGAGAACCAAACTCACCCTTTTTAAAAACTAAAGCTATTTTTCAACATCGATTTTCGTTTTAAAGCCAAATCCGAACTCGGATCGCGCAAAAACACAACGAGAATTAGTAGATCTAAAGATTAAAACCGGTTCGCTCCTCTTCTTTCCTCGCGTTTTCTTCTTCTTCTTCGATCCAGTGGCGCTTAGTTAATTGCTACATGTTACTGTTTCATCACTGTTTGTGTTCACGGTTTCAGATCTGAAGTTGTTATTGGATTCGAAATCTTTGTGATGTTAGAGGGATTTATGGCTGGGAAACTTCTGGAAACCATTAAGTACATCTAATGGTTTTGGAGTACAACTGCTGGAAACCATTAAGTACATCTAATGGTTTTTCACTGCAAAATGGTTTTGGCATTATGGTACGGTGATGATGATGAGATTGGAGATTCTGGAAACCATTTCCACAGCAAAATGGGTTTGGAGTACAACTCACATAAACCATTTCCACAACAAAATGGTTTTGGCATTCCGGTACGGTGATGATGATGAACGACGATGTTGATGATGAGATTGAAGATTCCAACAGTGATGATGATGAACGACGGTGATGATTCAGTGTGTTTCCGCGTTTGGTTCATTTTGTTTTATTTTGTTTGGTTTCCTTTGAGGGTGTAGGTAACAATTATGTTGGGATTTATACACGGTACATAAGAATTTCCTTACGCACCATAACCGCTCCCCCTCCATGTAACCCCTATACCCCCACAAACTCAATGAAATTTTAAATTATTCTTCTTTTTTTTTTATTAGGGAAAATTATTCTTCTAATTTAAAATATGAGATCAGAATATTTTTTAGTTCCACGTTTTCTTTTGAAAAATATGCATCATCATAATTATGTTTCGAACATTTTACTTTTTGAAAAATTAGAATTTTGGATTTTTAAATAAATAAATTGTTTCAGCTAAACATTTAGTCTCCGACTGTTTGACATTTGTTTTAAAGAATTTTTTTTGAAGACATGTACCTAACTTTGTTTTAGTCGTTACTTTTTCTAATTTATGAGTTTTTCGTACGCTCTATTCAGATTCTAAAATTCAAGATATTTTAACCTGTTTTGTAAAATATTTATATCGTTCGAATTCTATAATTTAAACGAAAACTCAATGAAAAAAGAAGTGGTTTGTGTTTTTTATAAAGAAAAAGGCCCAACTTTAAATTAGTCGTTTCATTTCACAGAAAAAGAACTAGAGTCCAAGTTAAAGTGGTAATAACAAAGTGTAAAACTAGTGATTCTGTTTATTGGACGGAGAGATTAACATAGTACTTACTAGTAGTAGCGAGTAACATCGATGATTGTCGAGAAACATATATTTGCATTAATCAAACTAATTTCATTTTCAGATCTTAATTACAAACTTTATTTATCCACATCGAAAAATTTGGAGGCAACGTAGTAAGCAGGTTCGCAGAAAACACAGCAACAACAACAGTGGCCCAGTTGCTTTTTGCCTCGTAAAAGATCTTATCAAATCTTCTTGTCCCACTCACACACTTTCTCTGCTCTTCTCTCAACCGAGGTTTGTGTCTCTTACCTTTTTCCATTCACCATTTTCACTTTTGATTCAACTGAAACCCCTTTTTTCAATTTCACCGATTTTGGGTTACATTATTAGATCTCATTTATGTCATTCATTGGTGTGTCATATCTTGATTTGTTATACTGTTTATTTTAGATCCATGATTTCAAATCTTGTAGTAATTGGTTGGTTAGTGGTTAAGTTTCTATTTTTAGTCATTATTATTGATGTGTGGGTAATATTTGATTTCAATTTTCAAGTCAGGATTTTTGTGAATGAATACTTAGTAGGATTAAAAGAATAAAGAATATAGATTAATTGATATAATTGACTAGTATATTTTGAAAACTTTTGTAGTTTTGAACTAGTTGAAGTTGTTAGTTTAATGTGTCTGTGATTGAATTTTAATCTGCTTGTGTTTAGGTTAATTTGAAGTATGCTAGATCATCAATCAAACCTTAGAGAATGATTTAACCTTGTTCAGCTTTACTTCCAACCTTTGGATGTTTCTTCTTTTATTGTTCAAACTGATTTGAAAATAACCTATCTAGGTGTCTGTTCGGAGGTAGATTAGTGGACATTTCTGTTTCAGTTGTTTGAGAATTAGGTTCTTTAAAATGCTCCTTCTTGAAGAGCTGCAACAATTTTTGTTATCCTTTAGTGGTATATGTAAAATGGTATAAAAGATGAAAGTTATAATGATAATTCATGTGTTTCTTTCTAGTTGACCTGTAAACACTGTCATACAAAGGTAGTATGTCGTTCTCTGAATCAATGATTGATCATCTAGTTTTGATCGAGTTGCTATGTATTTGGTTCTTGATAGAGACGTTAGATTTAGGATTTCTGCAAAGTTAAAGTGTATCCAAACCAATTTCAACTTATAAGAAAAACTGTTATTAAACTACTCCTAATCACTGTAAGATTGTTTCAATTTTTCTGTTCCTATACTTATGGTATACTGTAGTGTTTGAAACATGTGGCTGGCTTAACATGAATAATAGATAGGTAGCAATTATAAGGTTCAAAATTCTGGCAATGTGGCATTTGCCATACACCAGTATGCTTATGAAGTTACAATGTTTGAGGTTAGATGCTCAAATAATTTTCTGGATTAAATGTCTAATCCCAATTGACAAACTGGTCATAAGAACTGAATGAACTGTGGTATAAGGAAGCTTTACATATGCTGTACTCTTTAGATTTCTTATATTCAATTTAGATTAGCAAGTTGACCCTTCTAAGCAAGATGGTTGAATGATATGTAACATGTTGATCTTTATAATGATTCTCATTTCCATTCTTCATATGTTATATCCCACACTTTTGGTGCCAGATTGGACAGCTAATGATGTGAAAATCAGGCTATTGTCAACTTTTATGAAGAAATATAATTTCTGACATGAATTGCAGGGGAAGACTGCGAGAGGCACAATGAGTCTAGCATGTCTTGTGTGCCATAGTGTGGAAAATCCGTCACCATCTCACTCTTTCAGGAGATCTGTTTCAAATTCAGACAGCGAAGGAAGATGTTATGCTATTGCAAACTGCTTAACGCGGAAGTTATCTGTTCAACCCCCTACAGTACACTCTTTTCTTGCAGCATCAACTTCCAAAGTTACCCCTCAACCTAGTAACATAGAGATACCTGGCCCTCCACGGCTTGTAAGAAGTCGTGCTGTGAGGAGGGACATAGTACAAGATTGGAATTTTGATGAAGTTGTAGCCGCTTAGTCAACAACATGCTGGAGAAAGACTAAGGGACTTCTCTTGTGCAATAGTTTTTCTCTCTTTAATTTTGGGGGAAATTTCTTGTAACATAGTTTAGACTTAAGAGCATGACATGACATTTTGCTATCTTGCTGCTTTAAATTTTGTTGTGAGTTCAACTGAACTCTCTAGTTTTATTGTATATCATCAAATTTAATGCATAACAATGTTGCTAGTTGCTTTGCCATTATTCTTTTGGTTCACGATAGATTTTTTCGTCGAGGAGGTAATATCTAGTTATCTATCAAGGTTAATTATGAAGGAATTCCCATCTATAGAAAAAATGGGTTTAATACATCATTGGTATTACTTCAAACCGTACTTTATAGTACTATTGCATGGTATCCCTGTTATCATCATGTTGGAGAAGTAATATTAGAGGAAATCACTTTTGTTTGACAGATATGTTTTCTGCACTTATGTTATGGAAAAATAATTTCCCAAGGCATAGACATCCAAATGAGTTTGAGAAAGAGGTTCAGGATTCAAAACCTAATCACTAGCAAAACTTAACATTTGTTTATAGTTTTTGACCCATACGTATTTATGTACTCTTTCTGAATTTTCCTGCACAAAATTTTAATAATTTGGTAGCCTTACCCACACGCATTTCCTGACTCATGCAGCCATGCATACTAACATTAGTGTTGCATTTCAATTTGTACATATCCACCAAGATCATTTTGAGAAATCTCAGTTAAAACTTAGAATTTGAATAAAGGAAAGTAGCAACTGACACCAAATTTTTCAGTTATATAGATGAAATTTTTCAGTTGTACATATCCGCTCATGTTGCTTCGGTTTCATTTTGAGCTTAAGCTTTTTGCTTTTGACATGACATGTGAACTATCTCCCTCTTTAATCATGAACAAATTTTTATCAATCTCTCCTCTGATAACCTATCATTTGCAATATATGGGAATTGAAAAGGAGACAGCAATAAGTTCTCTTAAATGGAATTTTGACAAGGTTATAAAACAAGTCGAAAATATGCTATGTAGCAAGGACAAATTAATCAGAAGAATCCGAGTTCAATTTTTGGATGAAACAATTTTATATTTTGTCGGACTCGGAATTATCAATCATTTTCCCCTAAAAACATGAGGTTCAAGAATCAACTTTTGATTAGATCTGATCATCCATAATCTATTTAAGTCTGGATCTGCTCATTCATCCACTGTTTCATACTTGGAAAGCACTCATACTGATACTGAAACACATCACATACACAAGAAACAGAGTAAAACAGAGACATTACAACAAATACAATGCCTCCAATTTCAAAGAACAACAACAATTCCCCATTCTCCATTCCCACACTCTTTCTCTTCTTCATCATCATCTCCATTCTCTCTCTCACATTCTTCTTCTTCTTCTCTTCCTCCACCACCACACACTCTTCACTCTCTCTCCAACCCACCACCTCCGGCATCAACGTCTACGTCGCCGACCTCCCTAGATCCCTCAACTACGCCCTCCTCAACCGCTACTGGTCCTTCACCTCCGATTCCCGAATCGGCAGCGACGTCGATCGTGAAATTCGATCCAAAAGCAAAGCCTTAGAATTTACTGAATTTCCACCATACCCAGAGAATCCAATTATCAAACAGTACAGTGCTGAGTATTGGATCATGGGGGATCTTGTTACACCGACGAAATTGCGAACTGGGTCGTTTGCAAAACGGGTTTTTGATGAACGTGATGCTGATGTTGTTTTTGTTCCGTTTTTTGCTACTATTAGTGCTGAATTGCAATTGGGTATGGCGAAAGGGGTTTTCAGGAAGAAAGTTGGGAATGATGATTATCAGAGGCAGAGGGAGGTTGTTGATTTTGTGAAGAAAACGGAAGCTTGGAATCGTTCTGGTGGAAGAGATCATGTGTTTGTTGTCACTGGTATGTTTTATTTTCTGTGCTTGCAATTTGCAAACTTGTTTTGTTACTGTCATGGTTTTCAATTTTTGTCCATGCTTGGATAAATAGCTTAATTCAGCCCTTGTTTATCATATAAGTGTTTGTGGATAAGCTATTTCTATACCAATGAATGAAATAAATTCGAACTATTTCATAAGATAAGTTGTTTTCATAAGCTTTCCTGAGAATCTTTTGAACATGTCATTAGTTGTTTTTGTAAGAATTGTAGGCTTTGTTTGGGATAAACAGCTTAAGCGCTTTTAGCCTAAGGGCTTATAATATAAGTGCTTATCTACATATCTACATATGTTATTTCTATAACAAGAGATAAAATAAATTCAAACTGTTTTCATAACTTATCATGGAGAGCTTATGGGATTAAGTCGAAAACGGTTTATGGACATGTCATAAGTTGTTTCTTTAAGCTCTCTCAATAAATCAATCCAAATAAGCCCTTAATGTAGTGTAGTTGAACTGTCATTTAAGAATGTTCAAGGTGTTGAATTAATTGTACTGTATGCATAGCGGCAATAAGGGTTTTTAGTGTTGTTACATTTCCCCCAAATGTTATGTTGTGTATTCTTATTGATGATTGATTTGCGTTGATCATGATGGTGTTAGGAACAATGAGAGGTTAGTTTAATGCATGTATGGAAATGTAAAAGGAGAAAATTATGTAGAGTGCTGTTACCAGCTTATGAGTTAGTCTTTGGAATTGTCAGGTTATGTTAAAACTGAAGCATTGTTTGGCAGACCCAGTTGCAATGTGGCATGTTAAAGATGAGATTGCCCCGGCTATTCTCCTTGTTGTGGATTTTGGTGGGTGGTATAGACTTGACTCAAAATCATCCAACTGTACCTCGTCTGAAATGATCCAACACACTCAAGTTTCTGTAATTAAAGACGTGATTGTGCCGTACACACATCTTCTACCTCGTTTGCATTTGTCAGAAAACAAGGAGCGCCACAACCTTCTCTATTTCAAAGGAGCCAAGCATCGGCACCGGGTCAGTATTGTTTCTTTTTGGACTAGCCTTGCATGTTTTTTCTTTTGGAACTATGCTCTACAGCTCTAGCATCTTTTATGACTTATAATTGGACTCTTTATCTACTCCATGATTTTAAGTGATCAAATTTATTGGGTGTTGTTCTTTTCTTTCTGTGTCATGGCACTTGTTCTTTGTGTGGATTTTTCTTGTCATGCACTTCTGTTGTCAGAAAATCTCAGTTGTGGGTTATAGCAATAGCATCTTATTAGTGTATGCTGTTTTTTTTTGTTAAATTTTATGACTTAAATTTCAATTTAAATTACCCCTACTGTCGCCAGTCCCAAAACAAAAGCCTAACTATTCAATTACTCTTATGCCCGTTGGTTTAAAATTTGAAAATACCTGTGATATTACTCATAGCTGGTTATGCCACTAGATAAAAATCATCGCTTAAAACCATTGATTATAGTGTATTAGTGTTTGCTTATTAAAGCTTCATAGCAATATGAGCATTATGGTTTCACTTTTGTCATGCCATTTCATACACCGCAGGAAGTTATAATTATATCAATTTGGGAAAATATGCTTCTTAACTGTTTAACAGCATTTTGATTTACTAAAATACTGTTTTGCAAAGCATACACTTGTTTTCAATGTTATAAGTGTGTGGTTTCCTTTGAGAACCAGTAACAAGAGGCTCAACGCTTCCTGGCACATACATAAGACTCTTACTTTTTAACGTTATAGAGTTACTTCTGCACATGAATGAATTGTTTCAAAGCCTATCAGAATTCATCTCCGATGTTTACTATTGCTTTAAGAACTAAGTTAGTAATATATTGAGGATTGGTTTGACCTTTAAATTTACTTAATGGAATATGACTAATTTTGTAATTAAATTTAAGTTATTGCTTTTTCATGTTTAAGGCTTTGAATCTACATTTTCTTAGTCGTATGAAAATTCTAGAACATAATGTTGATGGTAAATAGTTGACATCCCTGAGGGTGAATTCTCTGCCTTTTATTTTTCTCCCCTTTGGTCATATACGAGCCTCAGCTGAATTGTTTCTACTTAACAAAACACTGAAAAGCCAATCCTATAATGTTTAATTATAAAATAGATGCAAAAATTTATGTAGGTATTCATCCAACAGAAGTGTGATTATGTTGGTCTTTTTAGTTGTTAAAAGCCAATGCTTTATCTATTCCATGCTAATCTTATTGAAAAATTGTTCCAATTACAGGGAGGCCTAGTTAGAGAGAAGTTGTGGGATCTATTGAATAATGAGCCCGGTGTTATCATGGAGGAAGGCTTCCCTAATGCGACTGGGAGAGGGCAATCAATACAAGGGATGAGAACATCCGAGTTTTGCCTGCATCCGGCTGGGGACACACCCACTTCATGCCGACTTTTTGATGCCATTCAAAGTCTTTGCATACCTGTTATTGTCAGCGACAACATAGAGCTCCCATTCGAAGGTACAGTGGACTATACAGAATTTTCAGTTTTTGTAGCAGTTGGTGATGCACTTAAACCAAGCTGGATAGTCAATCATCTTCAAAGCTTTTCAAAAAAACAGAAAGACACGTTCCGCCAAAACATGGCTAGAGTGCAGCCCATGTTTGTCTATGATAATGGTCATTCGGGTGGTATTGGCCCTGTACCTATGGATGGTGCAGTGAATCATATATGGAAGAAAGTTCACCAAAAGCTGCCAACGATAAAGGAAGCCATAATTCGAGAGAAAAGAAAACCACCGGGTGTGTTGGTTCCACGGCGATGTCAATGTACTTAAAGTAGTTCTTTTATGTTTCTCTTCTATCAAAGCAACAGTTATATGTGTTCATATTTGGTTCAGAGATTGCATCACGATGGTTTTTTTGTTGGATGTCGTATAGTAGAAATTAATTGCCATTACTATCCTTGCATACCTTTTTCTTTTGGAACTTTATTCTAGCATCTTTCATGACTTGGACTCTTTGACTACTCTTTGATAATTTACCAAATTTGTTAGGTGGTGTTTTTATGTCTCATGGTACTTTTTCTTTGTGGATTTTTCATGTCGTGCACTTCCATTGTCAGCTAATCTTAGCTGTGTGTTGTAGAAATAACATCTTACTAATTATATGTTGTTTTAGTTAAATGTTGTGACTTGAGTTTGTATTAAAATTACTAACTGTGTCGCCATCTCCAAAACAAAAGCCTTATTATTGAATTGTTTTTATGCCTCTTGCTTGAAAATTTGATAATACCTGTGATATTGCTCTTTACATCTCTTCTCAAAAGTTTTATATGCTACTAGATTAAAACCATCACTTGCTAGTTTTTCAATATAATATTTGCTTGTTATATTAAAGCTTCATGACAATGTGTTCATCATGGTTTCACTTTTCGTCATATTATTTCACACACACCAGGAAATTTTAATCATTTATGTAATCTGGGCAAAAATGTTTCTTAACTAAATTTACTGAAAAATCTTGTTTTGGGAAGCATACAATGGTTTCATGTTATAAGTATGTGGTTTTTCTTTGAGAACCAATAACAAGAGGCTCAACATTTCATGCCGCATACATAAGACCTTGCTTTTTAAATTACAAAGTCACTTACTTGCGCATGAATGAACTGTTTAAAAGCCTATAAAAATTCATCTTCAATGTTAACTACTGCTTTAAGGACTAAGTAATATATTGATGATTGGTTTGACCTTGAAATTTATTTGATGGAGAAATGTCTAATCTTGTAAGAAAAAAATTAGTTATTGTTTTTTCATGTTAAAGACTGTGGATCTACATTTCTTGACTAGTATAAAAAACCTAGAGATATTCATATAAGGAAAGTTTGATTACGCTGGTCATTCTAGTCCGTAAAAGCCAATGCTTTACATGTTTGATGCTCATCTCATGTTAGCAAAGGGAATTTTTTTGTTGGGAATATAGTGTTAAAATCAAGTATGAAATTGGAAGAACAAAGTAAGCGAAGGTACACCAAAATTCGTGACAACTATCTGATGGAGGCGATGCATTTTTAATAACATGACTTCTAAATTCGTAACAACACTAATCGATGATGCAATAACACGAATGATTGTGTTAATATTTAAATAAGATAAATAAATAAGTATGATATGCATATGCAAATACATTGTCAAGTACCCGAACAGGTGAGACTCATGCATATGAATATACAAAAACATTGATATCAAACACACAACACACAGCTGACACAAAACTGGCTCTGAGATAAAGGGCTGAGAGCAAGGTTCATAGGGTTGCCTTGCCTAGATGGGTTAGCTCGTGGTGCAAGGGTCATGGTATGGAAACTTAGAGTTGAGTTTGAATCTCCATCGTTTGGTGGTTGAACTTTGGCATGGAGGTGTTGAGAGAGAGAGAGAGAGAGAGAGAGAGAGAGAAAGGGGAGAAAATTAAATATGTATTATTGATTTGATGTTACTTGTAAATGCACAACGGTCTTTGTTTGTTATATATCATATCACTACATTGCATTAGTGTGTCTCACGCATTTTTTTGTTTATTAATAATAATGTACTTTAATTTAATTAAGTATTAATTCATTTATACAAATATTTATTCTCCTAAAATTAAATGACTGGTAATCAATTTGAGTATAATAGTTGTAAGTAAGTATTGTGATTTGTTTATTGTAATAGAGACAAAGTTGTTTTTTATGGCCTAATTTTTTAGGATTGTTTATTTTGTCATGGTCATTTTTGACCGTTCATATAATCCCTGCAATTGTTTTGCAGCTTATGCGAGGATTCTCTGGTGGTCAACAGAGACCTCATCGAATACAACACAGAATATACAGTTCGTAATATTTCGGACTTTATGATCCGGAAAATGCTAACAATCTAGGTCAGATTATAGATTATATAGTCCGAACTAGGGGTATTTTTGTCATTTTTGTAGGGCACATGAGAATAGCATAGGGTGGAAAAAGTAATACTCTTAGATGATGAATTAATATAGGTTGGAAAAATGACAAAAATACCCATATTTCAGATTATATAATTCAAACTAGATTGTTTACATTTTTCGGATACATCGATAGTGACAAAAATACCCATGTTTGCATTTTCAACAGTTGGGGGAGCGTGCAGTTCATGGCGTGGAGGCAGCACATGGATACATCGAGAGGTTTTATCTCCATTCTCATCCACCTATGATTCTTTCTGATATCCTGGTACCGGTGTCGATGCCACCGGAGCGTGAGGTCCTTGATGCGCGAGCTACTCAGGAGGATGGAGATGTTGGGTACTTACAGCTTAATAGAAGGATGAGCCGCATCAGAGACCATGACTATGTTGTGATGTCCAGTGATCTGGTGCCGAGAGGGTCTGAGGCATGGCAACATTTGGAGGAGGTATTGAAAGAGGTGCATGATGGGAAAGTTTACCGTCGTCGGGGAGCTACTGAGGGTGGCAGGGGTGCCAGAGGTGGCAGAGGTGGTGGCAGGGGTGGTTGTAGAGGTGGTGGCGGTGGTCCGAGTGTAGTTATTAGGAGTTGATTTTTATTATGTTATGTTATGTTTGAACATCTTGTAGCATTTGGATAATTTTTAATGTTATGTAATCTTGGATAATTTTTAATTATATTTGATTAATGTTATGTTTGAAAATTATGTTGTGTTGATAATTTTAATGTTATACGTTCAATTTATTGTTAGAACATGTCATCGGCATGATATGTGTGTTTGGAAGCAAGCAAAATGCGTCAAAACAGAGGCTGAACCAAAACAGATGGCTTCTGCCTGTGTTCTGGTGCAGTTTGGATTACATAATTCAGAATGTTTAACACAATCTGACTTATGTAATCCGGAAACATCATTTCCCACCCCATTTGTTGACTTTCAACGGGGTGATTTATACATTTCGGACTACATAATCTGGTTTTTGCACATAATTCCAAATTATGTACTTTGAAACCATCTTTTCAAAAATGGCACCAACATCCATTAGGGTGGTTGAAGTGCCAAAATCCACGAATTTATCGCGGAATTTAGTTTCCAGAAGTTGTTCGGATTTTATATGCCGGACCAAGGGTATTTTTGGAAGAAAAAAAATAGGACGCGCGAGGAACGCCGTAGGGTGGGAAAAGTAAATCTCTTAAAAAAAAGCGAATTAATGGTCAATTTTTTGTTTTTTTATGGAATTTATTGGTCAATGCTTGATAGATCCATTTGATAGACTCATATTTAAAAATAAAAAAAAATCAAATCAAAGCTCTTGTCTGTTCTACATTATCTCTTGGACTCCACCCAAATTTGTAACTGGAGGAGTTACTCCCAACCACAATAAGATTCACCATAAGTCAATAAGACACCCACCTAAGATTTTCTATTTTTTCTTCATAAAAAACATTTTCGTACCAATCTACTCTTGAATAGGAGTAATTGGAGATCTATCAAGAAGAATCAAAATAATAAATCTTAATCACTAGATCTTATAAGTAAATGAGGAAGATGAAATCATGGATTTTGATTAGACACAGTAATTATGTCATGTTGTACTGCAGCGTGGCCGTCTGATCTAAATCTGAGGCCGGGATCGGATAATTGCGTGAAACCAATTGTGTAATTTGAACTATCTGATCTCAAATCAACGGATGAGATCGTTTCTCATTTGATACATCCTCAAATGATTAGTATCTACTTCCTTTTGACCTGATCCAATCAAGCATTTTTCCATCAAAATTCCAACTCTTGAAAACTTATTTTTATGTTAGCACTATTCTTTGAAGTAATAGTATTAACAAGGTGACAAGAGGTAGGGATGAACCAGCATAAAGCATGCACTTTGACTCTATAAAATGTACTTTCCATTGATTCAAAATAAACCTTTACATGTTCCCTTGGGTTTACAAAAAAATTACTCATCTCATGTTGAACAGGATGAGCCTGTAAATAACATCATCCCTAGAAATTCTAAAAATTGCAGAATAGCAGGGCTGGGTTTTTAAACAATGTCGGCCGACTATATACAGTGCTAAAATAGTCGCATAATAAAATAGTCGCATAATCGCATAAACTCCCAATTTTGTATAATTCTTTTGAGAAATTAAAAATATTTAGAAAGAGAAACCATTTGGAACCCTAGTGCAAGGATTTTTGTTGGGAAAGGTCATCTCCTCCTGAGCAACAAAGTTTGCAAGGATTAGGGGACTTCTGAGAACACCAATCATCCGGAACACTCAAAAAATATGTAGACATAAACTTTCTGAACCTCTTCTTGTATTCTTTTGGAGAGATCACAGTCGGCAGTAGATTCTTGGGCACAACAAGTGAAGACTTCATCCATGTCTCAAGATGCTTGTCCCAGGTATACTGTCTGAGATAATCAATGATCCCGCAAACAAGTTCGCGCTTCTGAGAATCAACTCCAACAAGTAAGGAATAATCCATCACATTGATTGACTGCATATTCAAGCAAATAATGAAAATGAAAGTATTAGAGAGCCACGAAAACATATTTGAGGAAAAACAAATTGAATAGCATATTTCACTGACTAAAGTTAGGCTCAAAGGTAGAATGTTTACATTGAGAAATGATGTGTCATTCCAAACAGCTCGCTGAAGAACTCGCTTTGCTTTATGACTGACATATAACGGGGAAGAGTTCATATCATTCACAAAGTTCTGATCCAAAAGAACATCTCCGGCACCAACAGCAGCAGAAGTATACCGGTCAAAAAGGGCACCTTTAAGATCATACTGGCGTACAATATTTCGATTGTAGGAAAGATTTTCCATCACAACAAGGTCATGTTTAACCTCTTTTCCACTTTTAATGTGTCTTTTTGTAACCTGCATAGATATTGAAATTTGAAA
>Ga0209282_1000270_pt1 | contig 25874 bp, 15 predicted proteins | sample Mtrugardesep15_FD_187529 | JGI IMG/M metagenome (GOLD analysis project Ga0209282, IMG submission 187529) | Root nodule microbial communities of legume samples collected from California, USA - M. trunc garden sep15 (SPAdes) (version 2) | ecosystem: Host-associated > Plants > Roots > Nodule...
CTTATCAAATCCACATAAATCATATCTTATCTCATAAATCAACTTAAATTATCAAAACATACCAAAATCACACATATATTATATAAATATAATATAATCACCTAAACTCGATTTAAATAAATAATAAAACGAAAGTGGGCGTTACACTCCATCTCCCTAGGTGATAACAAACTGAGTTAAATATTTGGTTGTTCCTATAAACAAAGAGCTCATTCGGATTAGATAGATGTCATTGCCCATCTCGAAATATGTTACTCTAAACATACTAGATTGCGTGTGTAAAAAAATTGAACCAAATCAAGGGAGAAAGAATAGCAATAACCAAATAGTGCGTGCACTTTCTGATACTTCACATTAAATAGGGGGTCTCGCCCCCACATATGATGAACTCACACACTTTACACATCTTGCAATCTACAAGCATATCACCTTACTTTGCCATCAAAATATCTTTTGTTGGCACCCCCACTGCAGATTGGAGAAGGAACGTACGACAAGTCTCAACATATTAGATCATCAACATCAAAATATTAAGAGTTGGTCAAAATATTATTTAACATCTTTCCTCAAATTCACAATGAATTAACATAAAACATTAAGAGTTGGTCAAATAAAAAATGAAAATGTACTCAATAGTATATAAACATGTAGAGGCAGGTCAAACAATACTCAAGTTTATAGTGGATTAAGTCTTTCGAGTGATCAAGACAAAATCTTTGAATGGGGTGAGCTAGATATGTTGCAAAAGTTTGTTATAAAAAAGTATAAAAACATATATATGCTTGTAGTTAGTTGTTATTGTCTTTTCTCCATTCTATCCTTTAATCAAGTGTTTTAAAATTAAAGGAAGAAAAAATATTTGATAAAGAACTAAAGAAAAGTTTTTTAAACGACGCGAACCATTCAAACTTTTTTTTTTTTGTGTGTTTCTATTACCTTTAAATTACAAACCATCTCAAGACACACAACTATCTAAGACTTCAGTACACTCAAAAGACTATATCATGGTGAAGAAAGACTCAAACTATCTATCGTTATTTATAATGATTCTCTATTTCTTTTTTCTTTTCACTAAGGCTCCAAACTCAATAGACTAGAGTTATCATAGTGAAGAAAGACTCAAACTAACCATTCATATTTATTTATAACGATTTCTACCTTTTTTTACGGCTTAATGTTGGACTTCAGTAAGTATCCATTTTGACACTACAAATTTTACCCCCTTCCTTTCAAATACAAACCAAAATAAAAAAATTCCTTCTGTGGAAGACAAAAGTTTGTCCAATGTGTACATATAAGTTAGTCTTGACTTTTGCACCAAGCGAAAGTTTGATTTTCACAATTAGATAAGTATGTCTTATCATATTTCATTTGATTCAATGATAAGACTTCTTGAATTCGGTGGAAACAAACTTCTATATGATAAAACCATAAAATTGGTCTCTCCATTGAATTATTTATAGTTTTGATTAATAAGTGGTTGATCCTTTACAATATATATTATTTATTGATTTTAGTTCATGAAAATTTAAAAGTAGTCATAATAGTCACTCAATGTATCAAAATTTTAAAATAGTCTTTTTATATACTCACAATAACTCTTTTTATATAGATATTGAATTGACAGTAAGTAAGTATTTATAATAACTAATATGATAAGTAAGTATATCGAATGATTAATATAACAATATTAACGAAACATTTTAATGTCTAGGTCTATTTTGACTAACGAAATGTACAACTAAAACTTATTTTGAAATTCTGATACAATGAAAAACTATTGTAACTACCGTTACAAATTAAGGAACCAAAATGACTATTATCCAAAAATAAAACTTTTTTGAAGCTTGCTTAAAAAAAAAATTAAAGTTGAGGTTTCTCTAATTTACCTAGAAGTTGAACTAAGACTAGCTTAATCTCTGTTTGATCCTTTGCAATGTTGTCAAGTTTCTTGTTGTTAGCTTCTTGATAAGCCTCAACTTTGGATGTGAACTTATCAAATTCTTTCAGATAGGCCTCAACTTTGGATGTGAACTTATGGAACTCTTCCTTAGTCACAAACTGGTGTGAAGTTGATGGAAAAGCTTCAGATGTAGGCACACACTGAGAGGAAGTAGCTTCAGACTCACTCATTATCTGAGAAATTTTTGTTTCTTCAACCAATTGTTGGCCTTGTTCGCCACTTACTCGTGTTAGTACCTCCAATCTTCTTTTTTGTTTCATGTAAAGCAAATTCTTTTCATCAGCAACTAATTCATCATACCAATCAAAATAGTTGCATCCCAACTGCGTTGTAAACATAAACACTCTTGTAAATAAATAAACAAAGAGGTTAAAGGAAAATAAAAGAATAATTATTTTATGCTAAAGTGTGAACATCTCAATAATCGATTTCCAAAATTGATAAGAGGAATGTTAAAAACAGTCTTTTTTTAATACCATTTTTACCGTTCACTCTTTTATTAAATGAAATTCATGCGAGTCTCAACACTTTCTGCGAGACTTATTTCAAAATGTGGGACCCACATGAGTTTCATCAAATAAGAGATCGGATGTTAGAAAGAGTATATAAATTTAGACTAATAATACTTACTTTTTCATCACCACTTGAAACAATGTCATTCTCATCTGGCTCATGGCAGTGCATCGTCTTTACGTCAATTGGTTTATCATATACAAGATAAATTGTTGTCTTCTTCACAATGAATTCATTTGTAAAACAAACAACCACCTTAATTTTGTTTCCAGGTTCTATATTTGATATTACCTTCCGCCACTCCTCCTCGTCCGAGGAGGCTAATAATCCATCTCTCTTGTAGGCTTGAATGGTGTTCTTTGTGCAATTTATTAGCAACACAAGTTTAAAACCTTTTGTTGTTTTGTTATCTGTGGAGGAAGAATAGACAATGCACATGATTGTCTTCAAATTATGCCCATCTACTTGAGGTACTTCGAAAGTTACAGAAGAACTGTTGCTATTGAAGGTTAGCCAATTGGGATAGTTGTCACCAGGGAGTAAACCAGACCCAATGGGAAGAATTTTCTGTACAAACCATATATGTGAAGAAAAGTTATTTAACTATTATGTAATCTATAAACAAGGTCAAGATACACTTTAGAAAGTATTTAAACCTTAATGTTACATTTAACAAAAAAAAAAAATCAATTTTGTCCATTATATGATATTTAACATATAAGTATACACTAATACATACAGATTTATGTCTTATAGTGTGTTTGTGTAGATGTTTGAATAAACAAGCATAGAAAGGGGTGTGTTTGACTGTTTGTGTATGGACATGCAAGGGAAGGAGAAAGAGAGAACCTGCAAAATATTTTCTTTAAGAATGTTGGTGACGTCGCAACTCATTCCCATTTTAATCAAATGGGATGTCATGGAATTTTTTGAGCTTGAAATACAAACTTGATTGTGACAACGAATTGATGTTGAAGTTCTGATATTTGAGAATCCCTCACAATCTTGAGAGTTAAAGCTATACAAAATACTTGCTACGGTTTGATTTAATTGAGCTTCTGATTCGCATTTCAACCAAAGACGTTGTAGATTCTGAAGGTCTTCAATAATGGATGATAGACAATAGAAACTACTATTTTGTTCATCTGTGAAATGAAGACGTGAAATTCCCGCAGATGTTTGAACCAGGGATAGGATATTATTTGTCGGAGAACACCAAGATTGGATAATAGACGGAAACACTTTACGCGCCAATCCTTTATAGCCACATAGAGAAATATATCCGATGCTTTTTGATCTTACTACTGCAAAGGGAACTTCTGTTATAGCAGTGTTATCCGCAACCAGGGTGGTTAAAGATTTCATTTGTTCTATATCCTCTTCCAACTTGTCAACTTTTGTACATCCAGACAGAATGAGAGTTTTGACCGAGTCTAACTTATAAATACTTCTTGGAAGTTCGTGAAGGCCTGTACAATCTTTCAAATTTATTAACATAATTTTTTTTAGATCTCCTATATTAGAAGAAACCGAACACAAACTTGGACAATCCTTTAGTATTAAATTTTCAAGATTTGGCAACTTCGAAAAGTCTGGCGTATGTCTCAAGTTGTGAGAATGACTAAGATTAAGAATTTTCAGCTTCACCAGCAACTACAAAAAAATAACATACATAACATTAGATGAGAAATATAGAAACAAATAGATATATTGAGAGGAATTATACCTGATCCTTTCTCCACACTTCTTTTAGATTAGAATATTTTAAGTCAAGAGCAACTAAACTTCCTTGATGAAAGTCTCCAGGTATAAATTTTAAAGGGAATCCATGCCAACAAAGCCACCTAAGTTCTTTCGAAAGATATTTGTAATCTCCATCAAGTTGTATGCCAGCCAATTGAAGCAATTTAAGCCTGTCCATCCTCTCAAATGCTTTGGTTTCTAAACAAGTTGTTGACTCCAGTTTAGACATCTTTAAAGTCAGTCCCTTAACATATAGAGAAATCTGTGAAACCAAATGAAATTCAAAATAAAACACAGCTTCGATAAGGAGTAGTTAAAAATCCTGATAACTTAAAAGTGTTGATATGTTTCTGTCTTTTTGGCGGCTGATACAGGGAACAGAAGCAAAACACAACATAAGTAATGTAAAAAAATAAAACCATGCATGAAGATCTTACAGTATCTTTTGGCAACTCATGCACATCCTCGTAACGCCATAATCTACTAGGCTCATTTCTCCCCTCTTTTGATTTCTTGCGGACGATCTCTCTTCCCATGTCCCGTAGCAAATCATGCATTCCAATCTTGTTTTTCCTATCAACAGTTACAAGGCTTTGTTGTACAAGGACACTTATTCCAATTTCTGGAAAATGCCCATAGTCTTTTAATATCTTAGTTACGTCTTCCCGGTCCATACCAATAAAGAAAAAAGCAATATCAAGGAATATATCTTTCATATCATCATCACTTAAACCATCAAAACTTATTCTGAGTTTCGCTGACACTTCATCATTGGGAATTAGTTTGAGTTTTTCAAGTACACTATTCCACTCTCCTTTCGTTCTCCTAGTCAATAAAAAGGAGCCAATGACTTGAAGAGCTAGCGGCAGTCCTCCAGAGTACTTAACCACATCCCTAGAAAGGTTACTAAAACCTTCCCTAGGAATTGGTTGCTTGAATGCATGCCAATTAAAAAGCTCGAGAGATTCACGGCCATCCATTTCCTCCATTTTGTGTACATGATCAACTTGAAGCCTACTAAGTAAATCATAATCTCTTGTTGTAATGATTATTACACTTCTCTTACCAAACCATTTTCGATTTCCACACAAAGCATTTAATTGATCCAATTTATTCACGTCATCAATTACAAGAAATATTCTTTTGTTACAAAGACTTTCCTGTAATATCATTTTTCCTGATTCAATTGTGTCTATCTTTATCTTTGTAGTTTTGTAGATATCAGAAAGAAGTCGTTGCTGCAAAGAAACTTTATCATTATCTAGTTTCCAAACTTCCCTGACATTGAACAAAAAGCTCTTTGCGTAAAAGTCATGATGAATTTTATTGTAAACAGCTTTAGCAAGGGTTGTTTTCCCGATCCCACCCATGCCCCATATCCCTAGTAATAGAGGATCTTCTGATTTTTGGATTTGCATTTGTTCAATAACAGCATGTACTTGTGATTCTAGTCCTACTGGATGGTCAGCAACAAACAATTCCATCTTGTCTAGCAATCGAGTAACAAGGTCTACTATTTTTTTGATATCCTCGCTTTCATTCCTATAAAATACGAGCCCACGAGTAAGTGCATAAACAAACAGCAGTATAAGCATTGTACAACATGCACTTTTTATATGTCTCATGTGATAAATAAATTGATTAATAATTAAATTACCTCGAGTTTATGATGACAACCCCTGCTCTACCACCAACTTCATGCAGTGCTGTTTTCCAATTCTTCTTTGTGTATTCATCCACTGATATTGTTGATATAAGATATTCAAATGCTTTTCCAAACTTTCCTGTCTGATGACGGACTTCAGAGGGATCTACCTCATAGAACACTGGCACAACCACCATACCATTGACTCTACTGATTTCCACAATTCTCTCCAACTCTAGCATACACCATTTTGAATTAGCAAAATTTTTAGACAGAACAACAATAGAAATTCTAGACTGTCCGATTGCTTTCAATAGTGAGACTGAGATCTCATCTCCTCGTTGAATACCATCGTCGTCTTTGAAAACATAAATCCCAGCATTTTGAAGAGAGGAATCAAGATGTGAAATGAATTTCTCGCGACTGTCCTCCCCTCTGAAACTCAAGAACACATCGTACATCTTTGTCTGAAGCAAAAACCAAATTATCAGAGCTTAAATATATGGTAGCTATAAACTTTTTAAGCAATTGACATCAACTATGAGTTAAGATCAGAACTTTGATACTACCTAAGGAACTTCTCAAGTGAAAACCAAATGTTAAAAACTAACTCATTAATGTTTAGTCTATTTCCTTCCTTTGGCATATTTAATTTATAAACAAAACATGTACGTTAGTAATAAATCGAGTAGAGCCGATATCATATTGAACATACGTCACTAACCTCAGCCTTAGCATCTGTCATATATCCTCCTATGATTTCTCTCGCCATTGCTCGTACCAAAGTATGCATTCCAGTCCTGTTCTTGCTATCTATAGTTACAAGGCTTTTCTCTTCAAGGATTGTTATTCCAATTTCCGGAAAACGCCCAGAGTAATTTAATGTCTGAATTACATAATCTTTGTCCTTCCCAAAAAATAAAGTAGCCATATCAAGGAATAAATTTTTCATTTTACCATCTAAATCATCAAAACTTGTTCTCAGCTTTTCCATTGTAATGTTCATGGGAGTATATTTGAGTTTCCTCTTTACGCTCTCCCATTCTGCTACAGATCTACCACACAAATAAGACCCGGTTTCTTCAAGAGCTAGTGGCAATCCCCCACAGTAATCAACAAAATCTCTACAAAGGTCAGCGTAACTTTCTATAGGACTCGGAATTTTGAATGCATGCCAACTAAAAAACTCAAGAGATTCAGTAGTGTCCATATATTTCATTCTATATACATGGTCAACTTGAAGGCTTTGAAGTATATGTTTATCACTGGTTGTAATAATTATTCTACTTCCATGACCAAACCATTCACGACTACCACACAAAGCATTCAGCTGTTTTAGTTTATTCACATCGTCAAGTACAAGAAATATCTTCTTACGACAAAGTCTCTTACGTAATAACATTTTTCCTGATATAACTGTATCTATCTGTACCTTTGTGGTTTTGTAGATGTCTGAAAGAAGTAGTCGCTGTAATGAAACTAAGCCATTCCTCTCTTTGCAAATTTCATTAATATTTAGGAGGAAGCTCTGGCCTTCAAAACTGCAACCCATTTGATTATAAGTGGCTTTTGCAATTGTTGTTTTCCCAACCCCATTCATCCCCCATATCCCTATAATCATGGTATTTTCTGGCTGTTCATTGTTCAGTAGTTCTATCACATCGTTCACCCGAGCTTCTACTCCCACTGGATGTTCAGCATCGAGTAACAAGTTTTTGTCTTCTATCAAACGAGTCAAACGTTGCACTATTTCATTGATAGATCGAGTTTTGTTCCTATAAAATATGAACTCAAGATAAGATGCATAAACGACTATATAAATATGAGCTCAATGAACACATAATAATGGCGTGTATGTGCAAATTCTCAACTATTTTAAAAGGATGCATTGAATATTGACAACTAAGTGCTCTCAGTTAGTTTCTTACAAAGAAAACTATATGAAGCAGCAGAAACCTATGAAAGACATGACACAAACACTCACAGGTTGACATTGATAAATTTTGTTTTAGAAAATAACATAAATCACATGTGTGGATGTCGGAAAATGACAAGTGTTAGACATTAAGATATGTCTTCGATCAGAAGTGTCTGTGCTATAGAAATAGAAACCATATATCATTAATAGAAGTGGCCAAAAAGAACTGCAAACTGAATTGAACCAAAATAAACTAAAACAATAACATGAGTTCGCGAAGCGAATCAATATTTTAAGAACAACTCTTTAACCATAACCGAACCGTTAATAACCACAGAAAACCGTTTAGAACCGAACGATTGAAGAAAAAAAAACTAATAATGTGAGAAATCACATAATCTAGTGTAATTATATGTGTCGGTGTATGTCGTGTCGATGTCGGACACGACACGACACATGTCTGACACCGGGACACGGCTAATCTGAGGAGTGTCAGCGCATCATATTGATGTAGAATGGATTATGGATGTATTATGTATAACTACAATTTTCCTTTAATAATTTCTAAAGGTAACTTGAAAAAAAGCTTGAAAGTTTCTTTTATTACCTCATGCAAAATCCTGAAATGCTGGTAGCTTCAAAGAGGGCTGTTCTGTAACGCATTGACTTGTTTCTCCTGAACCACTTTTTTTGTGCAAACGTTCCTTTCTGATGGCGTACATTGGAGGGATTTACATCATAAAACACAGGCACAAAAACCTGTGCTAGGGTTCTACGACACTCCAAAATCTTCTCCATTTCTTCTAGAAACCACGTAGAAGCATCAAAATTTCTTGAGAAAACGATGATAGAACTTCTAGAGCTTTGGATTGCTGTGAAATGTTTGTGATCACCACTTGAAAGATTGTGTTTGTTCGTACAAACATCAAGTCCAGCATGTGTGAGAGCGGAGTAGAGATCCGATGCAAAAGATTCACCGATGTCTTTGTCATGGTAACTTAAAAATACATCGTACGTCCAACGTTGTAGAGGAACTTCAGATTTATGGTTTCTTGAGGAAGAAGACATCGGTGAAAGTTGAAACTCAACTCAGTTATTGAGTCTGTTCTTAGAATAATGGCCTTTTTATTTACAACAACAACAGTCCAAGACTCAAGTGGTATAATAATCTTTGATTCGGTCCGGCGTTCAAATGTATTCGGATTTTCCAATATATCCTTGCACTCTTGTTGAAAATTGGGTTCGAGGTTTTCTGGCGTTAAAGGCATGGTGTCTGATGGAAACTAGGAAAGTGATATAGAAAATTACTCCAATTTAAAAAACATAGAAACGGGAATGACTAAGAATTTTATTATTTTTTTTACTTACACATACAATACATATTTATTTATTAAAAAAAATACATATTTATATAGGTCAAGGCTGACTTGTTTAGTCAACGAATATAATTTTCGGTTCAAGCTCAGCTTATTTGGTTCATGGACGAAATTTAACAAATTAATTTTCGAGTAGAATTCTTAACCATGTTCGAGTTCACTCGACTCATTATGTCTTAGAGGAGACAAAAACTCCTCAAAATGTAAATCTTGAAAACAAATAATATACAAAGTCGTGACTAGCGTTTTTTATCCGCGCCAAACAGCAAAATGAAGTGCAAAATACAAAGGATAAATAATTACAATAATTTTGATCACCGAATATATGACACATTATCATATTATAGTTTTTGAATCAATGGAAATTGCAAACCTACTTACAAGTGTATATATAGTTAGTCATTTTGATAATTAAATATCACCACACTTTTCAAATATGTTTTTTCGTTGATCAAATTAATCCTTTAAAATTTAGAGAAAAAAATTGTATTTTCAATGTTAAAACATTTAGAAACTATAACCGACATATGAGGACTAAAATCACTTTTTAATTAGAAATGCATAGTATATTAACGATCTAATTTGTTCTCCAATCATCTTCTATTTATGCATATTTTTTACTCTACTGAGGGGTGCAATGCATTACACACTATGTCAGTTGTGATGACTCTACTGAGGATCTTGCTCATGTTTTCTTTGATTGTCCGTTTGCAATTCAAGTCTGACAAATGGCTGGTATTTGGGATGTTGTGCAGCACGTAATTGATACATGACGCGGAGGTGGAAGTCATTTTCCCCTTGCTTCACAATTTGCAAACAGAGCTCAATCAAATGATGATTGTTGTAACATCTGAGAAGACTTTAAGCATTACCGACTGACCCTACAAACCAACACGAGTCTTTTCAGCGTGTTTTGTCCTCACTCGCACGCTTACCGGAAAGGTAGGTCATCCATCCAAAGACTACTCCAAGTCAAGCACGCTTAACTATGGAGTTCTTATGGAATAACCTACCAAAAAAGAAGATGCATCTTGTTGATATAGATAGTACCAAACAATTCATATAAGTCTTCCTTCAACCATGCAGTCCCATACGTGCACGGCCTTGGGATCCCTCTCATTCCAGTGTGATTTAGTTCGTCTATAAACTGTCGGGAGCCGTTCATTGTCGTGCCTTGTGTACTGGCGACCACTCCCCCCTCTTGTCAGACTTGGGTGTTACAACTGCGATATTGTGGAGCATATGGAAACAATGTAACCTAAAAACTCTGGCAAAATGAAAATGAACTATGTGCACAAGTTGTTGATAGAGCTCGACATGTCATGGATGGCAACAAACTTGTACAGAAAAACAACTCGCATGCATAATGTTTCAAGCAATTCTGCGGGAAACTCAAAGCATGGAGGCAACATGCAGATGTAGCAAGCACAACTAGGAACAACAAGGCAAGATCGGTGGCAAAAACCTCAATCGGGTCGAGCTGAGTGTAATATTGATGCTTCCTTTTTATTTATTTGAAATCGTACTAGAATTGATATATGTTAACGTGATGATGATGGTGCTTATATGCTCGCAAAAACCATGAGCTTTCCCCCGATTTACCTTGTTGAAGTGGGTGAAGCGTTTGGTTTGTTCCATGTATTACAATTGTTGTAGGACATGCAATTCGACAATGTTGATTTTGAGGTCAATTCGAATTTAACGACTGATGCTTTCAACTCAAATATGAATGATATAGCAGAATTTGGTCACATAATTACAACATGACATGATCTCTTTTCTTCTCACTTTACAAACTTTAGAGTGAAGTTTAATAGATGACAAACAAGTGTGTTAGCTCATGCTCTCACATACGAGGTCACTTTATCATCTAATCTCACCATTTATTTTGATGTTTGTGGTTGTATTAAGTCGTCAATTATTATAAATAAAATGTTTTTTTAGGGTATTTTATAAATAAAATGTTACTAGACTTTTGACCCGTGCGATACACGGGTCTTCTTGACTAAATAGAGACCAATAAATAATCTTTAATCGGTAAGATCATGGGTCGATCAATAAACGTAAATTAGATTATTAAAGATACAATATTACAATCAAATGATAATAAAAAATATTATAAAGAAAAAAGATAAAAAGAATACAAAATTATATTGTTGCACGAGTCTATTTTATTTATTACTTTTATAGTTAAAACATAAAAAATTAATGCAGTTCATGGTTCCTAACAAATTATTTAGGGTAGCCGAGTTTGCGAGGAAATTAGGGTATTCTGTTTGTATACGTATTAAATAAGTGTACAACAACTTGTCAAAAAAAAATCTACAGAAACAATAGGTTAAGTTGCTGCAGACTTAATAAAATTAATAAATAAGGATTAAGATATCTATTAAATTTTTGCTTTGAAAAATATTCACGGTTATTAAAAAGAAAAATGAAAAACATATATGATGCAAATTTAAAACCAAAATTTTTAGATAGAGTTGTTACAAACCTTATAAAAAATTAGTAGAGAAAAAAAAAAATGTTAAGATTTAACTAAATTAATAAATAAGGATAATCATCATTTTCCCCGAAACTAAAACAAAAGATTTTGTCTGCTTAGAAAGAAATCTAGTTTAGTAGTTTATCCTTTTTCGTTCTATCCAATTGAAACCACGAAGTGGATATGGTTCCTTATCCGGTCAAGACCCCATATCCCATTTCTCTCTTTTCACTGCCACATGTTGAATCAACTCAAACTCAACCATGGAAGCTTTGTTCCTTACCAAACCAATTTCTCACTTCAAACCCAAACACTCTCTATCTCCATTTGAATTTCTCTCCCACCACCACCACCACCAATCTCTCACTCTCCGCCACAAACCCACCAAACTCTCCACCGTCACCGCCGCAACTCAAAACCAACAACAACAACAACAAGAACAAACCACACCCAAAACCATTGAAGATGAAGAATCTTACGGGGAAGTCAAAAAAATCATTGGAAGCAAAGCCTTGGAAGATTCCACCGGCATGGAATATCTCATCGAATGGAAAGACGGCCATGAACCCTCATGGGTACCCGCAGACTTCATAGCAAAAGACGTCGTTGCTGAATATGAAACCCCCTGGTGGACCGCCGCTAGAAAATCCGACGAAAATGCCCTCAAAACAATCCTCGAAGCAGAGGATTACCGCGACGTAAATGCAGTAGATTCCGACGGTAGAACAGCACTTCTCTTCGTCGCTGGCCTCGGCTCAGAGCCATGCGTTAAGCTCTTAGCCGAAGCTGGCGCCAATTTAGACCACCGTGATAATAGCGGTGGTCTATCGGCGCTGCACATGGCAGCTGGATATGTAAGACCTGGAGTAGCAAAACTGCTACTCGAGCTTGGCGCTGATCCGGAAATCAGCGACGACCGTGGAAGAACAGCGTTGGATTTAGCGAGGGAGTTATTAAAAGCGACGCCGAAGGGGAATCCAATGCAATTCGGAAGAAGAATGGGGTTAGAAGGTGTAGTTAAGGTTTTAGAAGATGCAGTGTTTGAATATGCTGAGGTAGAGGAGATAATGGAGAAGAGAGGGAAAGGTGAGAATTTGGAGTATTTGGTGAAATGGAAAGATGGAAGTGCTAATGAGTGGATTAAGGGGAGGTATGTAGCGGAGGATTTGGTGAGGGATTATGAAGCTGGGCTTGAATATGCGGTGGCAGAAGCGGTGGTTGGTCGGAGAGTTGGGGATGATGGGAAGTATGAGTTTTTGGTGAAATGGGTTGATTTGGATGAACCCACTTGGGAGCCTGAGGAGAATGTTGATTCTGAGCTTGTTAAGGTGTTTGATTTGAGTAATAATCAAGTTCAGCCTGGTAATGATATTGGGGTTTCTACGGTTGGTTTGAGTCAGGATAGTTCAAATATTGTTAGTGCATGATAATTGTTTTGTTTCATAAATCAAATCCATTATAATTTTTTCTCTATCTTTTGCATGTTACAAACAATTGACATTATGAGTAATTTTTAGCAATACTAAAACTGTTAGTGATGCTCCCAGTTAGAAAGAAAGTTTGAAACAGACGTTTAGACTCTATTTGACGGTCCAACAACTAGTTTATAACGGATAATTTGTGTATAAGTTCATATGATTAAAGTAGAATTATTTGTAAGTACAAATTTCTATTACATATGAGTAATTAGTAATACTCCAACTGTTAGCAATGCTTCCAACCAGTAAGCAGCTTTGAAACAAAGTCGCGGCAAACACCACCTATGCGGGAATGGATTTCCTGCAACTGGAGGGTGTCCAGTGAAATGTTCACGCGAGGGAATCACTTATGCTGTATTTGACAATCGTAGTAACGTCCGAAATCAAAGAAGTTGCTATATGGCCCACTTATTTTGCTTACATGTTAATGTACATGTCCGAGGCCAGCAAACCAAGAGGTTCTAATTGAGCAGAATAACCTAAATGACACTCTAGATGTTTTATATATATATGTGTAAGAGGGTCAGAAACATAGCTTCAAATGCAATGAATAATGGCGACGAATACAGAGAGCATCCTTTAGACGAAGGAGTTATGAAGGATATGTAGAACAAGTGACTTAATAGTTGGAGTTTCATTTTTATGTTTTCATGTTTTGTTGTATATATATATATATATTGGTATTTTTAAGGTTTTGGTAATGGACAAGTAGGGTTTATCAGAATGATTTTCATCTTTTGTTAATGAACAAAAATGGTTTGTTTATCATAATGATTTTATTTTTATGTTTTATTGATTGTTTTGTTAGGGAGTATTTTGAACACAATTATAAGTATGCCTAAAACAAAGCCCTAAGGCAAAAATTGCTTTTTGCAGTCTTGTGTTTATTTCAAACTTATCTTGAACACTTTTACTAAAAAAGAACACTCGTAAAAATATGTCGTGATTTTGGAGGGGCGATGTCATTGCTAGTAAAACTGCCACAATTAAAATCTGAAATCATACCACGAAGACCATTAAAAACATTGTCAAAATCAGAGTCCATACCACTTATTCTACTGTCTCTCAAAATATGATCATGGAGAACCCAAGATTAGGCTCTAAAAGCCACAAAAGCATACGAGGAAGCCTCTAATGCCGAGTACAAACATAACCCCCAACCTAATAGATAAAGAAACCAACTTTCATTGAAGGTCCTCAAAGAAAATACCTCCATTAATCACAATGTCTTCGTACTGGATACACATCAGAATATATTTATCGATCCATATTTTTATACGGATCGGAAATTATCTATAGAGTGGATCAGTTTGTATCATTTGATAATTTAAAACAAGGACATTTTAAGATTTTTTGGGGGCCTGTGGGCAAATAAAAGGGTCCAAAAAATAATTTTCCGAAAGCAATCCTTCCGGGTCCATATGTCATTTTTTTGTAACAATCCATGTTAGGAAATTGCTCTTCTCCATTTTAAAATTACTCATTTCCTTAATTATGTTCAACGTGAGTTAACTTACGCTTAGCTTTTTCAACGTGAGTTAACTCACGTAGGCACGTGAAAGAGCAAAAACAAAACAAAGAAGAACAATTTTCTCCTTGTTATTACACTTGTATGCGTGCCAAAGACTAAAATTGATTACATGATAATCATTTTTTTTTTGATAAGGAGGACCAAAATATGCGATATTTTAATAAAGACGAAAACAAAACAGGATAATTTTTATTTTTATCCTTTCAAAAACAAAAAATAAACTCGATAATTTTATGACCACTAAAAAAAAAGAAATCTTTTTGCCAATGACATATATCTCATATTATGATAATAACAAGGAGAAAATTGTTCTTCTTTGTTTTGTTTTTGCTCTTTCACGTGTGCCTACGTGAGCTAACTCACGTTGAAAAAACTGAGCGTAAGTTAACTTACGTTAAACATAATTAAGGAAATGAGTAATTTTAAAAATGGAGAAGAGCAATTTACTAACCTGAATTGTTACAAAAAAATGACATATGGACCCCTTTCCATTATCCTAGTCTATGTTTCAAATTTTCAAGCCGGCGCAAAATCGTAAACCAGAACGTAAGATTCCATGGAAAATTGGTGACGATGGCCCCACAATACAAGTGTGCTACTACTAACGCATTCAAAGCTTATTGCTTGAGGGAGAGAAATTATAAACTATTTTTGGATGTTGGGTGACGGTGTAGGTACCCCTTTCCATTCCATCCGTGCCATGATGAATGATGATGATCTACCAGCGACCAACCCTGAATGGCTATGAAGATATGGTAAAACAACACTTTAATTACCCTACCTTTTTCCACCGAATTGTGACCTTAGTACTAGATAAACGTCTTGTGAGCAAAAAGACATTAGGACAAAACAAAGGGTTTGGCACTTAGAAAGTAACGGTCAACATCTAGCTGTAGTGCAAAATTTAAGACACAAAGGCAAGCCTTCTTGTTTGCCCCACCTAAACTAGATTTTTTTAAAGAACCTAATTACCTAAAAAAAAAATGTCAACATACTCTAATTTAAAAACAATTTGAAAATATCTATTTTGCATTTTCCTTGCATGACTTCGTATTGGATCACGTCATATGAGAGGACTTCCATCCAAGATGGCGTCATCCTACTATATATTTTTTCTTCATTTTTGTCTACACTAACAAAACCCTAACCACAGTGACAACTCTAGCACCCAAAATGATACATTGTCCCTGCATTATCAAAATTATCTCGTCAAGTCCGGAGCCATTCGATATCATGGTTTCCAAAAACTTCAATATTAGGCTACACTAGTTTTGATGGACATCAACAGCACCACTCATCATCACCACGTAGGAATGCATTAGCTTTGATAGACATCATCATCCAAATCTTATGTTTTGATGCATCACTTAGCTTTGATAGGCATCATCATCCAAATCTTATGCTTTCATGCATCACCAATTAATGAGTTATGCACTGCTCAATGCCTAGAAGAAAACAATTCGTAAACTTTCTAAACTGTTTCATGATTCTATCTGCCACACTCAAGACCATCTCATGATTTCTAAAACATATATCTTTCTTCTTCCCTCATGAATCCCAACCCTCTATCTTTCTCATGAGCTCACCAAAACATGCCACTCTTTATCATCTATTTTTTATTTTCTTCTGAAAAGAGCATCTTTCTTCTTATGTCATTAGTCACAACCTTCTCAGTTTCGTTTTGATCCTCTCCGTCCTCCCCTTTTGTACTTGCTCTCCGCAAATCCCGTGACATCCGTAAATATTACATTTTACATATAACTCACTTGTGCGAAGCACAGTTGGTGTGCGATCTAGTTTAAGAAGCAAACTTTGCAAACCTTCTTGTTTGCCCTGCTGAAAACTATATTTTTTTTAATAACCTAGTTACACAATTAAATGCAAACATACCTTACTTTAAAAATAGTTGTCCCAAATCCTCTATTTTGCATTTCCCTTAGATGGCCTCGTATGGGATCACGCATATGAGAGGACTCCCACCCAAGATGGTGGCGTCCTGATATGTTTTTTTCTTCGTTTTTGTCTCTGTTCTTTGGACATAAAATGTTTCAAAAATCCTATATAAATAGATAACTTAGACTTGATATAAAACACAATTCTCACTCTCTTCTTCTTACAATTTCTCTCATCTCATTTTCTTTCATTTCTATCATGTCTACTCTAGTACGTACCAAAGTTAAATTTCAGAGAAGGCAACTCCAACGAAGATGTTATCAGAGTTCAAGGAACAACTAAACCACTATTTTTATTTTGTTCGTGATGAGACTCGAAAGGTGGTGTATATTACTTACTATGATTCTTACAATGTGTTGTAAGATGACAATGACGAAGGCAAAATAAGTTGTGATATTAAGCTTCTTGACAATGACATTGATGTAGAAGACATGTTTTGGTTCAAAGAAGGTGAAGAAGGACCACTGAGGCTAATTGTTAAGGTTTAGTAGATTATGTTGAGTATTGGTCGTTATTCCACCTTATGTTTATTTACCTAGGTTGATGTAATTTTGCTAAAATATGCATATGATCTATGCAAATATATGACTTGGTTGAATCTTGGTCCATGCAGATAAAATTGAAATATACCCTTACAAAAAATTTGTTTTTCAAAAAACTCCTTGATCCCATTTCCTTGTTCATTTGGCAAGTTTTTGTCTATGCATCACTTGTTGACTATACCAAATTGTACACGTGGAAAAAACATGACATTTAACTATTTTATTTGTAAATCATTTTAATAAAACTAAAATTGTTTATCGCTAAGATTTAAAATTCTTACAAGATTTGTCTGGAAAATATTACAACAACTCCTATTGACATCGACCGAGCTATTGGTCTGGAATATGAAAATTAAAGGCACCTCTCAAAAGTGAAAAATCTAATTTGGCGGTTATACCGAGGTTGCTTATCAACACATGCAAGTTGATCGATTGTGGCGTCCAGTGTTTATCCATTTGTGTGTTGTACACTTGTAACTATGAAGATGCAATGCATATAATGTTTGATTGTCCGAATGCGGTTAATGTTTGGTGAACAATGAGCATGTGGCCTGTTATAGAGAGGGAAATGTAGAGAAATAACACTTCATAGACAACTATGTTTGCTTTATCGCAAGTAATGTAGAAAATTCATGTAGAGCAACTCGTTACCGTAGTTTGGAGCCACTGAAGAGCTAAAATATATGTATGGCAATATAGACTGGACGCCACAAACAAATTAGACATGCAACCCGATTTTGGAACGGGCAAAACATATGTTGGAAGATGGCAAACAACATAAATGAGCAACAAAGTACACGAAGATCAATATGTTTTGCGTGCATAGCAGGAAGAGCAACTACTACCGGTTCTAAAACACAACAACAATAGGAGACATGATGGGAAAAACCAACATCGGGGGTATCTTAAATGCAATATGGACACGTCCATCTCTACCACATGGAATGGAGTTGGGGTTTGGAATGTGTATTTGTGAAGATGAGGTGAGTTTTGTGCTCGCTAAAACTCTTTCATCCAAGTTGGTCTGATCCACAAAAGTAGGTGAAGTGTTGAGAGTGTTACATATGCCATTAGTTAGGTGCATGATCTACAACTCGTTAATGTTGATTTTGAGTTTGATGCAAAGAAAGTTGTCTGTTACTACAACAACAATCATAACGAATAATTCGATGCTATTTTAGATGAATGCAAAAAATGTTGTAATTACATATTGTACAAACTCTCATGTTGAGTTTACTCAAAGACAAGCGATACCTTAACTAGAGATGCTATATTTTTTACCAGTCCCGTCATTTTCATTAATGTTCTATCATGTACCATTGAACTGACATATAATAAAAGTCTATAAAAAATTTCCTATAAAACATTTACCTATTTTTTCCATTTGCCATCATTTTTTCCTTTAATTTTTAAATAAAATTAAATTAATGTCCCTTAACGTCATGACAGTCTAGCATGAAAATAACATAAATACTTTCATAGCAAAAATTTATTATGATACCAACCAAAAATTGAAAAAATTCTTTTGACATTATTAGAATTTAAAATTAAACAATAAAGTATTCCCATTTACCGGTTCAATGCACGCCTCTTGTCCAAATACATAAAAAGACTGTATCTCAAAAAAGGAAAATGTACCTTAACAAATCACACACATATCTTTGAAAAAAAATCACTCTAATCAATGCCAACAGAGGAAAAAGGCAATACCATTAATAATAGTAATTCTAAATTTATTAAATTATTAATTCTCATTTATCTATAATAAAAGTATAGTATAACAGGGTACAGTTGTTGCTGTTGGTATTTGTTCAAGAAACACAAAACACAAAACAAAAACAAAAGAAGAAAAAATGGGAGGTGTAAAAATGCACAGAAAAACAGACTCAGAAGAAACAACAAACAGCATGGAACAATCTTCCTCATCACCAAACCGTTCACCACCTCGTCGACCACTTTACTATGTTCAAAGCCCTTCAAACCATGATGTTGAAAAAATGTCTTATGGTTCTTCTCCTGTAGGTTCACCACCTCACCAAAATTTTCATTACTATCTTTCTTCTCCCATTCATCACTCTCGTGAATCTTCTACTTCTCGTTACTCTGCTTCGCTGAAAAACCCTAGGATTTCTTCTTCTTGGAAGAAGCTGAATAATAGGAATGGTGGTGATGATCTTGATGAAGAGGATGAGGATGATGAGGGAGTTTATGATTCTGGGAGGAATGTGAGGTTGTGCTTTTGTTTCTTCTTGCTTTTTGTGTTGCTTTTTACTGTGTTTTCGTTGATTCTTTGGGGTGCTAGTAAAAGCTACAAGCCTCGTCTCATTCTTAAGGTAACACCTTCTTCCTCCTGCATTTTTCATACCTAGTTAGTTTTGTTACGACTCAGCCTATATTTGGTATCACGATGAATATGTCAGAATTACAGTGATCTATAGTAATTTTACAGAAACCATAATGCATGTTACATTGTTTGTTAATTAATTATAATCTATGAAGTATAGAGACAGACATCGGACACGACACAGACACCGACACGTAGACACCGTTAATAATTTAAAAAAATCATATAATTCAATGTGATTATATGTGTCGGTATCGTGTCGACACGATACATGTCCGACACCAAGGCACTCGGACACACCTAATCCAAAAAATGTTTCTACTTCAAAGAATATAATTATGCGTGCGTGCCTCATATCAAAGCCAGTGGATTCTTTATGCTTTCTTTGAACTTTTCAGTATCAAAAGTCTAAACTTTCAAGTTTGAACTCAATCAACTAGTCAAAGTTAGTGGTCATTGTATTGTGAAATGACAGAACTACCCTCTTCTTCTCTCTAGCTAGCAAACATGCCTTCCACATTATGCATTTATTTATTTTTTATTACTTAAATAATCACTCATAAATGGAGGAAAAAAACAATCCTAGACTTTGGATAGGATGAAGCAGTGACCAATTAATTTGAAATATTTAATTAAATGTTGTAGGGCCTTACTCTGATTCATGTTCTTACTCATTCTTCTTATATTTGTTTTACTACCTTGATAAAAAATAATTAATGGTTGAGTAAATTTGGCAGAGCATAGTGTTTGAGAATTTGAATGTACAATCTGGTAACGATGGGACGGGTGTACCAACAGATATGTTGTCATTGAACTCAACGGTTAGGATCTTATACAGAAATCCTGGAACTTTCTTTGGTGTTCATGTCACATCTACTCCTATGCAACTTAGCTATTACCAGCTCACATTAGCTTCTGGTCAGGTACCATCTTTCTCCATCCCCTACTGCTAAATTTATTGCTAAATTTAATTTTAAAAATATTCAATCTTCAGTTTCTTATGTTTGATTTGATAATCTCGATTATTAAAAAAAGGTCCATTAGCATAGTTATTATGTTAGAATCACCTTAATCCACTGTATTTTTTTAAGAACTCCACCTTGTAGCTTTTAAAATTATAGTTTGACATATCCAACGTGATATTAAATACCCGAAGAAAAAGTGTCACATTGAGGGTGAGGAAAAGGTACATGTGAATGAATAGAATTTTTTTACGAGGGTTTGGGAACTTCCAACGGTTGCCTGCTTAGAATCTGTGGGTGGGAACAATTTTATGTATCAATTTGAGGGCAGTAAGAAAAAAAGGAGTGTGGAAACACTGACAAATATGCCGAACAAAGTTCAATTTAATTGGTACACTTTGTGGGGCCATATGCTAAAAAGCTGGGTCTCCTGCCTCTTATACATCACCCTACTTATGGGTAGGGGGACCCCTACAAGTTCAATAGGTAAGATTTGTTTTTGCATTAAAAAATGGATTGATTATTCTTTTGATGAATCCCATTTCCCCATTTCATGGTTATGGGCTTAGGACAATCACTTTTTTCACTTTACCGTACCTCTCACGTGGCTTCTGAGATGTTTTTGCATCACATTTTGAATTATTGGAATTATTTCGTTTTTTAGATAAACAGGGGTGTACTGTATTTTTTGTCTACAAGAGGAGTTTCTATGTTTGAGTTGGGAAAGATTTTAAACGTTGGTTTTTACTGGTGTTGAGATTTTTAATGTTTTTAATAATGATTTTGAATTTGTTTAATTTTTTTTTTTTATCAATTTTGTATCTAACGGATATTTTTATATCAAAAGGGAATTGTTTTTTACAGGGTTCTTTTGGTATGTAGATTTTTTTTTTTACAATATTCTTGCATTTTACAAATAAGTGATCGATATAGAATTCTACCGGTACTTTGTACAAATAAAGTAAAGTACTAGTACTGATATTTTTGTTTGATAATAATAATAATAATTGTTTTGTTGGCTTTTCAAAGTTCAACCTTAATTTTGTTATCTTTGGTTTTATGGAGGGTCGGTTCTAAAATTTTTAGTGTCTTGAGCGAAATAATAAATTTTGTTTTTTTAATTATTTAAATATTTTTTTCTTGCATTTTTTGTTGCAAACTATTCATTTATAATCAAAGGTATCTAAAAATATATTTTCAATAAAATTAATCAAAACGAATTAAAAAAATATGTATATAATACTAAAACTACTAGTAAAAATAATATTTTTGCCGTCCTAGGCTGCCACTCCTCCCTCCTACCCTCAGAATTGATTATAGAGACGTAAAATTGATTCTAACTTAAAAATATTATTTAGTGTCGTTTAATTCACTTTTTTCCTAAAAGAAATTGTTTGATTCACTTTTAAATAAAATCAATTTATTTAAATTAATTTGGATCGCCGTAGAACCATACATGAAAAAGTGAACCTTATCAAGTTGGAGCTTACGTGCTTGTCTGATTTCTTATTTTAATTTAGTCATACTGATATCGAACATTCTAGATTTCTGTTAGATTGGTACTTCCTTCAACCTTTTTCAAAGTTGTGGTAAAAAGTCATTTGTAATATTTTTTTTAATCGTGTTATCCTTTGATTATTAATTAATAAAATTAATCAAATGACCTTTTTTTTGTCCGTCAAATGATTTATTTCTTAATTTGTAAAAGATATTGTTTAAAACTATTTAATACTAATTTATCTTGTAAAAACAGTGCTTGCATTTATTAATATTTCCACTTGTATGAGAAAATAAGTCTCTTGTTTTAAAAAAATAAAAATATACCAATGTAAAAAATGATCAATGTAAAAGAAAATTTAACAATCAATACACTATAAAATTGTATTTTGTTTCTTTATATTTAAGAAATAAAACAATAGGAAAAAGTTTTTCTTTGGTGTAACTCTATACTTAAATTTAATGTGGATAACTGGATATAACCATAGTTTCCTCGCTTAGTGAGTTTACATTACAAGATCATATGTAATTGCAGTGAGTTGTGTAGGTTCATTAAAAACTATGAATTATTTCATTCATTGTCAAAGCAACTATCAAATAGCCCCAACTCATCAAAATCTGCATTTGCATCATCAACTTGTTAATCACAGTAACTATTTTGTTGATTTTTGTTTAATAGATACAAGAGTTCTATCAGTCAAGAAAGAGCCAGAGGAAGTTAGCTGTGGTGGTGCATGGATACCAAGTGCCACTCTACGGCGGAGTGTCGGTTCTTGGAAATAGCAACACAGAACACATAAACACTGTTGCATTGCCAATGAACCTAACATTTGAGGTCAGATCAAGGGCTTACATTTTGGGAAGATTGGTGAAGTCTACTTTCTATCATAGGATCAGATGTTCAATCACTTTTCATGGCAACCGTCTTGGAAAACATCTTAATTTCACGGATTCGTGTGTCTACAAGTAAATTTATTGATGTTCTTTGGGTGGATCTCTGCCTCTCACTTGTAAAATGAGCGCGGTTTTTTTTTGCATGACATTAATTTCTTTGTAGGTTTCTATTGAATTCTGCTATGTGATAGTGCCGCTTATTTGCTATGGATGCTGGGTCTTGGTAAATATCTGAATGACAATTTTAATGTATGCTTAGTTGAAATTGAAACTGCCAATCTCACAACTTAGTATTTCATGTAATGTTTAATATCTGAATTCTGCTATGTTTAGTACAGATACAGTGCTATGCGTCCTTCTATAAATCTGCAGAAAGAAGATTAGACTGTACGAACATATTAGAATATCGCAAGTAGGAAGTTCGGTTGGTGAGCTGAGAGATGTTGAAGGATTTTCTAACTAGGTTGTCTAGGTCTAAAATCTGGAAACTAACATAACTATTAATTTACCAACATTTGGCTATTATATAGAAAAATAACATACTTTTAACATAACTGTCAGTCAATTTACACATGAATGGTTGTGATGTGCTGACCTGATTTCCATATGCCAAAAATCCAGCAATTGCGAGGGGAAAGACACACGCAGCAATGAGTATATATGAAATGCTGACTCCTCTGCGCATTGGTTCTTTTGACGTTTCTTTAAAATTTGACAGTAGAGTCCCCTGCGAAACAAAAACAGAGTTTTTTCGACTAATTTCCAACTAGTTAGATGCATCTAACCCTATCACATTTAAATAAACTTCAAAATGAAATAATCCATAGTTACATGCACACCATCACTTAACATATACTGATATACAATTGTGATTATGTTATTACAGCTTATTTTCATGCAATTACAATTGGTATTATGAATTAGGAACGTATTATGGCACGCAGATACTTCAATATTGATAGTGTAGACACACCGTGTATTTCAGTTTAAAAATACAGATTATGCCAAATTAATGTACATGTATGAATATAATTTTTCGCAGATAATTAAAAATAATGGTAAACTACCATATTAATTTTCAAAGGTAAGGATAAGGGATGAATGGCAATGAGATTTGAATTATTTCATCAATAACAAATGAGTATGAACGATATTTGGCATATTAGATCATAATATCTTATAGAATGTAGTTGAATTTGGATCATTTGTCGTAGCTACGCAGGTGCAGCAACCACAGTCCACATAGCCGTTGCATCTTTTCTGCGTGCTGCAGTCGCAAATGATCCAAATTAAATCTAATAATTGTTTTCTTTTTAAAGATATAATAACCTGTATTTTTTTAATGAAGCGTAGTTCAATATATACTATAAATCATAATGTCACTTACCTGAATTTCAAGCACAACATTGTGACGTCTGAAAGCTAGCACAATAATTCCATTAGCATTCAAAATGCCACTAATCTTCACCACGGTGGCTTCTCGTGACACCAATGTAGTATTGTAGGACACACCCATTGGCCTACCTTTCTTAACAGAAAGTGACCAAAAAAGTGTGCAGTAACTTATAGAGGCAACGGCCCCTACCAAAGAGACAGCAGCCATTGAGTTAAGATTAGGCAACTGAGCTATAAGAATTGCCAAACAAGTAAACACTAAGAACCACTCGACTCCCCACAGCGAGTGCGCACTGCACATCGTCCCATCATCGTTTTCGCAAAGAATCTTGAATAATTGCTTCATTGTCCCACCACCGGTGATTATAAACATTACACAGCTGCCTCCTGATAGGTACATTACCGGAAATAATGCTGCTAGTTTTCCTAACCTTTCACCTAAAATTAATATTCAAAGGATTTGTTAATCGTAATTTAACATTTCTCTTTTTGACTAATGTATTTTTAAAAATGAAATTAAAACAAAGAAAACAGAATAAGATAAAGCATTAATTTCTGTCATAGAGTGATATATTAGAGATAGTGTAGTCGACATATATAGGTGGGAAATGTACTCACCAAAGGCAGACATTGCAAGGAAGAGGTATTTACTGTGACGTTTTCCAGAGATAGATTCATGAAGCTCAACGAGGAGAAATATAGTATATAGTTGCCAAATGAATGCTATTGACAAACACACAGTGCCCCATGCCCTGCAATTAATTTATATTGATAAATTTTAGTATGCTGCAGTATTGGTTAAACCTTTTCATAAAGGACATAAATTGTTTATATGACGTTTTTGTAGTTAACATTTGGTAAATATAGTCAGCATGTATTAAAAAAGTACTCCTTTTCTTTAAAAAAAGAAAAGAAAAAAGCACTCCTTTGAAAAGTATAATAATGTTACCTAATGTAAAAATAAATACTAAATAAATATATAATGTTACCTAAGTATTAAGATACGTACCAACCAAGAAATGCAAAGGCAACAGGAAGCATGAGAGCTTGAAATCCAATGTTGAAATTAAGAATATGAAAAGCTGCATAATAGGTATTAATTACCATTTCTGGATTCTGTAATAGGAAGCCACTCATCTTTTGGATGTTGATTTTGCTGGTGTTGAACTTGGACACTTTGTGAAGGGTCATGTTGCTGATCTCACTGCATGGATATCATGTTGCCTCGTCTTCCTTCTTTTCTGACCACCATTACCTTCCCTACAAATTTTCCCCATTAATGCCTTCCTATTTACCCATCTTCTTATACTTCCTTCTCATTTTCCCAGAAAAACGACGATGGTGTAAATGGGAAACCGAGAGAGATCTGGACAGAGGGTCGATATATGGAGAACGAGGGTGGTGCAATGATGACGTGGTGACAAACGATAGTGGACGGAGGTGAAAAGGAAGGGTGGTAGTCTGGTAGATGGTGGACGAGGATTAAAGAGAGAGTCGTTGCAAGCGAGAGAAGAGAGAGAAGAAAATAAATGAAATTTGGTATTTTGGAACAGTGACATGTGTTCTCTATTTGAGAAAGTTGTGTTCCAACTTTCGATCGATAACATAGTCGTTGATGTAAGTTATATTTTTTTA
>Ga0209282_1000273_pt1 | contig 25724 bp, 25 predicted proteins | sample Mtrugardesep15_FD_187529 | JGI IMG/M metagenome (GOLD analysis project Ga0209282, IMG submission 187529) | Root nodule microbial communities of legume samples collected from California, USA - M. trunc garden sep15 (SPAdes) (version 2) | ecosystem: Host-associated > Plants > Roots > Nodule...
GTCTTCAGGACGCCGATCGAGATTTCGTCCTACACGAGCCTGACGGCATAGGTTGATGGGGGAGATTTTCGTAATCGGATGCTCTCGAAAGGACTCGAACCGGCAACCCGTAGTTCATTTGGTTTACTGGCATTAACTTTCCGGTCCGGGCAAATCCTGCCCGGATGTTGTTTTCCCGGTTTGCCAATGCCGAGGTGTCGACAGTGAGAACCGACGTCTTGAACCCAGCTTCGGCCACCCGATCCACCAGCGCGTCGATCCGCTCGGGTTCTCCTGGAAGATAGGCCTGAAACCAGGTGGCGGGGGCTTTGGCAACCACTTCTTCAAGTCTAATCAGCGACGACCCGCTCATGATCATGGGAATTCCGGCTTGGCTCGCCCCCTGGGCGAGAACAAGATCACCCTGATAGGCCATGAGAGCACTGATGCCCATCGGCGCGATACCAAAGGGCGCGCTGTAGCTTTCGCCGAGTATCGTCGTACGGGTGCTCCGTTGAGAAACATCCCTCAGCACGCGGGGCCGAAAGGCATAGTCGGCGAAGTCTTCCCTATTGTGACGCAGCGAAGCGCCCGTCTCGCTGGCTCCTGACACATACCCGAACAGCGGTCGAGGTAGGTGACGTCTGGCCGCTTTCTCGAAGTCATCAAGGCAAAGATATTTTGTCGAGGTTGCGCGCGTTCGCCTGCATCTCTTATCCGATCAGGATCGCCCGAAAATCGTTGACGTTGGTTCCGGTCGGCCCGGTCACGAAAAGATCTTTTGTGGAATTGAACCCTGTCCAGGCGTCGTTCGAAACGAGCAAGTCGTAGGGATCGAGGCCCGCGGCGCGAAGTCTCGCCACCGAGCCTCCGTCGACAAACGACCCCGCATTGTCTTCGGACCCGTCTATGCCATCGGTGTCGGCAGCAAGCGCGGTGATGTCACCATGCTCGGCAATCTCGATGGCCAGAGAGAGGAGGAATTCAGTGTTCCTGCCGCCTTTTCCTTTGCCGCGTAGCGTTACCGTCGTTTCACCTCCCGATAGGATCACCACCGGCTTCCGAAACGGTTGATCATTGCGCGCGACCTCCTTCGCGATCGCGGCGTGAACCTTGGCGACCTCGCTCGCTTCGCCCTCGATGGCGTCGCTTAGCACGACCGCCGAAACGGCTTGGCTCCGCGCAAGGACTGCAGCAGCTTCCAGTGAAGCGCGAGGGGATGCGATGACCGTAACCTGATTGTTGTCGAAACACGGGTGGTCCGGGTCCATACCGACTGCCGCGTCTTGAAGATGTCGGATGACATGGTCCGGCAATGCCATGCCATATCGGTCTATAACGCGAAGCGCGTCTTGCGGCGTCGAACGGGACAGGACAGTCGGGCCGCTGGCGACCAGAACAGGATCATCTCCCGGAATGTCAGACACGATCAGCGTCACGACCTTGGCGGGATAGGCGGCGATCGCCAAGCGTCCACCTTTGATCCTAGAAAGCTGGGTCCTCACGGTGTTCATCGCGGAGATGGGAGCACCTGATGAGAGAAGCATCTTCGCGACAGCGATCTCGTCATCCAGCGTCAGACCTTCGCAGGGCAATGCCAGCAAGGACGATCCGCCTCCAGAGATCAATGCCACGACAAGGTCGTCTTCGGTAAGATCGGAAACGGCATCTAGCAATCGCCTGGAAGCCACGAAGCTTGCCTCATCCGGAACAGGGTGAGCGGCTTCAATGACCTCTATTCGACTGCTGGAGGACCGCGTCCCGTGCTTTGTCACGACGACACCCCCGAGTGAGCCTTTCCACAGGGCATCGAACGCACGCGCCATTTCCACCGATGCCTTGCCGGCTCCTATCACGACGGTGCGCCCTTTCGGCTCTCGCGGAAGGTTTGCCTTGATGGCCTCGTAAGGATCGGCAGCAGCGACCGCCGCTCGAAACAGTTCGGACAAGAAAACTCTGGTGTCCGCTACGGCTCCCATGTTCACGCGGCCACGATATTCGTCGGTGCGCCGCGCTCGAACGCCTCGACGTTGTCGATCAACTGATCGACAAGCGACTGGACCGCTTCGCGGCTCGCCCACGCCACATGCGGTGTCAGGATAAAGTTCGGCAGGTCGAGTAGACGCATTAGAGGATGATCGGCGGTCGGGGGCTCCGTGGTGACGACGTCGAAGCCCGCTCCGCTGATCTGTCCGCTCCTCAACGCAACCTCCAGAGAGGCCTCGTCAACGAGACCGCCGCGCGCGGTGTTGATCAAAAGCGGCCGCTTTGTCATCTGTGCGAACTCCGCGGTCGAAATCATGTTGCGGGTGGAAGACATCAACGGAGAGTGCAAAGTGATGACGTCACTAGCCTCAAGGACTTTCTCAAAGGGCGTATAAAGCGGTCCCATTCCCTTTGTGCCTTTGTAGTCGGAAAAGAGAACTTTCATCCCGAAGGCCCGGCCGAGGTCGGCCACCGAGCGACCGAGTGCGCCGTCACCGATGATGCCCAGCGTCGAACCCGCGAGATCGTTGATAGGGAAATCGAAGTAGCAGAACTGGTTCACTTCCTGCCATCGTCCAGCCTTGACCGAGTTTCGATACGCAAGGAGGCTGCGGCGAAGCGCGAGGATCATAGCGAAGGTGTGCTCTGGAACCGTGTTGACTGCGTAATTGCGGATATTCGAGACGGTGACCCCGCGTTGCGCGCATGCGGCGACATCGACGACGTCGGTTCCCGTCGCGGCCACCGCAACAAGCTTGAGTCGTGGGGCGGAAGCGATCGCCGGACCTCGTACAGGAGCCTTGTTTGTGATGACGATGTCGGCGTCCTTGATGCGTTCCGACACCTCGTCGGGAGCCGTTTGGTCGAACGCTACGAGTTCGTTGGCGAACGAGAACGCACGGAAGTGAATGTCGTCGGGCAACGTCTTGCGATCTAGGAGAACGACGCGAAGAGGTTTGCTGGCAGCATCAGACATGGGGAGAACACCGAGTTTGAAGGAAAGAATAACGGCCGCATTCCAGCGGCCGCTCATCGAAGATCGGCCTTAGGCTTCTTCTTCCTGGAAGGCCTCTTCGCGGGTTTTACGGAACGACGGCAGGATCATCAGGAGAAGGACTCCGGCTGTCGCGATCAGAAGGACGAGGCTGATCGGCCGCTCCACAAAAACGCTCGGATTTCCGTGGGAGATCGTCAGAGCCCGACGGATATTGGTTTCCAACAGCGGTCCAAGCACGAATCCCAGAAGCAGCGGACCCGGTTCGCACTTTGCCTTGCGAAATGCATATCCGAGCAGTCCGAACCCTGCAGCCAGAGCCACGTCGAAGATGCGGTTGTTGATGCTGTAGACCCCGACGCAGCAGAAGAGAAGGATTGCCGGATAGAGCAGCCGGTAGGGTACTGTCAGCAGTTTTACCCAGACCCCGATGAGGGGCAGGTTGATGACGACGAGCATCAGGTTGCCGATCCACATGCTGGCAACGAGACCCCAGAAGATTTCCGGCTGGGTGGCCAGCACCGTCGGTCCTGGCGTGATACCGTGGATGATGAAGGCGCTCAACATCATCGCCATCATGTTGTTCGACGGTATGCCCAGTGTCAGAAGCGGGATGAATGACGACTGTGCACCCGCATTGTTCGCGGCTTCCGGTCCAGCGACACCCTCAACGGCACCTTCGCCAAACTCGTTAGGGCGCTTGGACACCTTCTTTTCGACCGAGTAGGCGCAGAACGATGCCAGCGTTGCCCCCCACCTGGCAAGACGCCAAGAAAGGTGCCGACGCCGGTTCCCCGCAGCACGGCCGGCCATGCACGCCGGAAATCTTCCCGCGTTGGCCACAGCCGACTTAGCTTGCTGACCAGTACGCCGCGGGCTTCGACATTTTCAAGGTTCTCGATGATCTCCGAAAAACCGAATAGCCCGATGGCAATGACCACAAAGTCGATACCGTCGAAAAGCTCGACAGCGTTGAACGTGAGACGCTCTTCACCAGAGCTCGCGTCAATGCCGACCATGCCCAGCAACAACCCGAGAAGGATCATGCCGATCGCCTTCAGCACGGACCCTCGCGCCAGGATTGTTGCGGCCAGAAGTCCAAACAGCATCAGTGAAACGTACTCTGCTGGACCAAACGAAAGCGCGAAAGACGACAGAGTAGGTCCTGCTATAGCAATGCCAAATGTCGCAACGGTCCCGGCAAAGAATGAACCGAGTGCGGCAACAGCGAGCGCCGAGCCAGCCCTCCCCTGTTGAGCCATCTTATAACCGTCGACAGCGGTAACGACCGATGACGCTTCGCCAGGCAGGTTGACGAGTATAGCTGTCGTTGAACCTCCATATTGAGCGCCATAATAAATTCCAGAGAGCATGATCAGCCCGGCAAGAGGTGGAAGGTAGAACGTGATCGGCAGCAGAACAGCGATTGTTGCTGTCGGTCCGATACCGGGCAACACCCCGATCAGCGTACCTAGGAGAGCGCCAAGAAGACAAAATCCGAGATTGGTGGGCGTCAAAGCCTCGCTGAATCCGAGCATGAGAAGGTCGACGAAGTTCATGAGTTTCCTCCTCAGAACGGCCAGATTGGCATTTGAACGCCAAGGCCGACGATGAAGACCAATGCGCCAAACGCTGTCAGGCCAGCGGTAAGCAGGATGACCTCGCGAAGCCTCGAATCCCGGTCGGCGATGCTGCCAACAAGAAGCAACCAAACAGAGGCCGCAACGAAGCCAAAGAACTCCGCAATAAAAGCGAACCCAACCACCGCCGCCAGGACGATCACCAAAGGCCAGAGCTTCGGCTTGGCAATATCCACGCGCGTCCGAACTGCACCGAACCCGCCAATCACCGCGCCAATGATGATAAGAAGCCAGCACACTATTCTGGGGAGATAACCTGGCCCCATTGCGGAAGCGGTACCCATGGTCAGATCGCGCGCAGCCCAGAGGCCGAGCGCGCCGAATCCAATGAATATCGCTGCGGTGAAGAGGTCCGGAAGGTCACCGGTTCCTCTAGCCTTGCGAGGAGTGGCCATTACTTCTGTTCCTTGGCCAGTTTCCAGATCGCGCTCAGGCGTTCACCGCGGACAGGAAGCTCCTTATTCCAATCTTCCGATGACCGGTAAGAAAGCGCCAGCGACATTTGCTTCGCCTTTGCCTGGAAATCAGGATTTTCGAGGGCTTTTTTGATCGCGCCCGAGAACTTCGTACGGATTTCTTCGGGAACATCGCAGCTCATTGCGATGCCGCGCTCGGAACTCATGAGGACTTCGAAACCTTGCTCCTTTGCAGTCGGCAGATCAGGAGCGATCGAGGCACGATCTTCCGCGAACTGACCGAGATTCTTGAACGCCGAGTGATCGCTGCCCACAAATTCACCGACGTTGATGCCGATTGTGTCGACATGTCCACCAAGAAGCGCGGTACGAGCCTCGTTCGCCCCATTGAAGGTTACAGCAGTCAGGTCGATACCGGCAGCTTTCTCCAACTGAAGCATCGCGAGGTGCTCGTCAGTTCCCAGACCGGTCGTCCCCACGGTTACGGCACCCGGATTTTCCTTCGCGAAGGCAACGAGGTCCTTGAGCGTGCTGAACTTTGAACTTGACTGAACAATAAAAGAACCTGGGTCCTCAACGATACGCGCAACAAGGCAGAGCTTCGCGGGATCGAAACGGACCTTGCGGTCCATTTGCATCGTCAGATAGCCCGGCGTGTTAAGCGAGGACACCGTGTAGCCGTCAGGCCGGGCTTGCGTCATTGCAGTATAGGCAATTTCGCCAGAAGCTCCGGGGCGGTTCAGTACGGTTATCTTCGCGCCCAGCTCTTTCTCCACATATGGAGCAAGCGTGCGGTTCATCACGTCCGTACCGCCACCAGGAGCGAACGCCACGATGAATTCAATAGGGCGGTCGGTTGGCCAGTCAGCATGCGCTACGCCTGCGCCGAGGAAAAGCGTCGTCGCCAGCGCGGTATTTCTAATCAAATGCTTCATCTTATCCTCCCAGGATGGTTTCGACTGGTTTAGTTCAGAGCGCTAGAGACTGGCCGGCGTTTCCCCTCCGGAGCGCCGGCCAGCATCGTTCAGTTCGTGGACGGCAGCTCGCAACCGGCTTTAACCAGAGCGTCATTGAACCATGTCGGCTTATGCGTCCCAGCTTTGATATTCTCGATCTGCTTTAGCTCAGCGGCGTGCTTAGCAACGGTCCGTTCGTAGACCTCCGCAACATCGTCGATCGGAACAACCACGACGCCGTCCGCGTCACCGACGATCAGGTCTCCCGGCATGATGACCATGCCGCCGATGGCGATCGGGGTGTTAATCTCGCCCGGCCCGTTTTTGTAGGGACCTCGATGGGTGACCCCAACCGCGAACGCTGGGATGTTCATCTCAAGAAAGGCATCCGCGTCACGGATAGCACCGTTGAGCACGAAACCCACGACGCCGCGACGGTGAGCGTAGTCGAGCATCATCTCGCCCATCAGGGCGTGGGTCACGTCGCCGGCTGCATCCATGACGATGACGTCGCCGTCCACAGCCATGTCCATCGCCTTATGGAGCATAAGATTGTCGCCTGGAGGCGCTTTGACAGTCAGTGCACGGCCGACAAGTTTGCCGTCACGATGCATCGGGCGAAGCTCGGCCCCGCCCGCATACATGCGGTGCATGCTGTCGCTGATGTTAGCGACTGGAAGCTCCCGGAACTTGTCGATCCATTCCTGATCGACGATCCTGTCCCTGTTGCGAACCCTAAATCCTATAGTCAACGTCTTCTCCTCAATGCTTTTGATTGTCTTTTTTTTCAGGCGGGCGTCTTTGCCAGCGCCCGATGATTCACGATCCTTTCGCGACCGAGGTGACGCCCTTCCACGATCGCAAAGATACCTTCCACAGCATCGACGCCGACGCGAACGTTGGCCTCCTGGGTCACGCCGCCGATATGCGGTGTGACGACGATTTTCTGGTTTTGCCAAAATGGGTGGTTGGCCGCAGGCGGCTCGATCTGGAAGGTGTCCAGGCCGGCCCCGGCAATGTGACCGCTCTCCACAGCGCGAAGAAGGGCATCCTCATCTATCAATCCGCCTCGCGCGGTGTTGATAATGAACGAACCGGGCTTCATCCTGCCAAGACGACGGTCATCTAGCAGGTTGCGCGTGTCGGGTGTCAGAGGGCAGTGCAAGCTCAATATATCCGAGGACGAGATGAGGTCGTCGACATCAGCCACCCGGTGAACACCTGCCTCGACGAACGCCGTCTCGTCTGTGAAGGGGTCGTAGGCTTGGACCTTCAAGCCAAAACCCCTGGCGAACACGGCAGTTTGCCGAGCGATGGCGCCGAAGCCGACCAGGCCGATAGTCATGCCGGCAAGTTCCTTGCCGGAATAGCCCGCTTTTTCCCAGCGCCCGGCGCGGATACCGCTGTCGAGCGGCACTATCCGCTTCACCACGGCAAAAAGCAGTGCGATTGCATGTTCAGCAACCGAAAGTGCATTTGCGCCAGCAGCGACGACCACGGGTATCTCCCGGCGTGACGCAGCATCCACATCAATATTGTCGACCCCAACCCCGTGCTTTGAAAGAACACGGAGCGATGGCGCGGCCTTGATCGCTGCTTCGCTAAAGCGGCCCATTCGAACCACGACGCCGACGGGATCAAGTTCTGTCACGATGCGGACCAGATCGGCTTCGCTTGTGTAAGGGGGGACGTAAGACACCTGGTAGCCGTTGTCGGTTATCAGTTTTACGGCTTGCTCGTTGATGGCTGGTCCTGTCACCAGGATGTTGCGGCTTCCCATGCGTACCTCGAATTGGATGCGCGAGGACGCGGCGCTGCCGTTGCAACGTTTTGGCATCCTCCCATACGCCAAAGTTCCTCCTGGCGTCTCCTGAGGCGAAAACTTAACATAAGGAGTTCTTGATTAAAGCGAATAATTCTGCCTAAAATAAACAGAAAATCTTAATTCGTGGCGGGACGACATTGGATATTCGCCAGCTCAAGACATTCATCGCGATAGCCGAGCACGGAACCTTTGCGAAGGCTGCCGACGCTGTAGGTCTGACCCCATCTGCGGTGAGCCAGCAAATACAGGCGCTGGAATCGGAGGTAAGGGGTGAACTGTTTGATCGCGCGACCAGGCCAATCACGCTGAACGGCCACGGTCTGCAGATGCTCGAAGCAGCGCGGACCTTGGTGCGCGATGCAGACAATATCATCGACGCAATCTCCGGCAGAGCCGTGAGCGGCACGTTCACAATCGGCTCCGTTCGCTCAAGTGCTCTTTCGCTTCTGCCTCTCTCAATCGTCGCTCTCAAGGCCGACTACCCCGATTTGAGGATCAAGCTCCAGGTCGCCAATACGGACGAATTGCTGAAGGATGTCATGTCAGGCCGTCTCGATTGCGCGATGGTTGCCGAGTACTCAGGAATTCCTTCAGCATTGAGATGGCAACCGTTTATCAACGAACCTCTACTGGTCATCGGTCCCAACGGCACTCCAAAAATGTCCGGTTTCGATATGCTGTCGAAGCTGCCCTATGTCAGGTTCAACAGTAAATTCAGGCTGGCGCAGATCATTGAGACGGAGCTTGCAAAAACCCGGATTGTACCAAACTTGATAGCTGAGATAGACACGATTGCTTCAGTGGTCTCTTGCGTTATTCACGGTCTGGGCGTGTCTGTTGTTCCCTGGATCGCGTTGAGAGACATTGCTGCTCCGATCGTCTCGGTGCAGTTTGGCGAACCCCAGATATTACGACCGATAGGCCTCCTGGAACGGCGGTCAGGAACGCGCGCACAGATAATAGATCGTCTGCATCAGAATTTGGCTAGGCTGAGCGATCCGTATGGCATACCGCGCTGACTGAAGCTGCGCTGAGATTTCTTATGGCGCGCAGAGGACGAATCTGCCCGCGAGGAATGTCCGCTTCGGGCGCGGGATGCTCGCATGAGCGCCAGGTTCACCGAACTAGATCGCGCCATCGACGGACCTCAACGAGCAACTCACCTATCCGATCCGACTGACGATGCCCCTCGCTTGGTATTGGAGGCCTCGGGAACGGATCGCTTTTCGCACTGATGAAAAGCAAGTTCGTCTATCCGAAAACGATGCAAGCCATGTTCGATGTCAGCGGGGCGGGCGACCTTCCCGCCCCGCCAGCCGACGAGCTTGCTTGTAGATGAAGCGGTAATCGCGGACCGTTTGAGCCGTCGCGGACACTTCATTGGAATGCGCCAATTGGAAACCAACCTTGCCAGTTGACGAGATCTCACCTGATACGCCGTCCCGGCTTGCCAAACGGTCGTCCGGTCTCGCTCTTTTACAATCAAAGGTTAAAACAGCTCAATCAACGCCTTCAGAAAGGCGCGAACAGCAGGGTTGGAGCGGCGGCTTTCGGGCCAGACTGCCGTGATGTTGTTGCGCTCCACAGCAAAATCCGACAGGACCGGCACGAGCTCCCCGCGATTGACCCAGGGTCGAGCCATGAAGCTCGCGGCCATTCCAATGCCGCCATCCGTAGCAATCGTTGCCATGACCGCCTCACTCGCATCAACAATGATACCAGAGGATGGTACGATCTCGACGTCACGATCGCCAATCCGGAAAGGCCAGCGAAAGACCTGACCCGTGCTTTGGTAGCGCAGATTGACGGTTTCGTACGCCTCCAGATCATCCGGGTGTTTGGGAGTGCCGTGCATCGCCAGATAATCGGGCGAAGCATAACAACAGAGTCGGTGTGGTGAGAGCCGTCGCGACAACAGGCGCGAGTCTGGCAGGTCGCCGATCCTGACAGCGAGATCGATGCCCTCTTCAACGAGGTCCACCCTGTGGTCGCTCAGCCGCAGGTCGAACGCCACCTTTGGGTGGAGTTTGCGAAACTTCGCGAGCGCAGGGGCGATCACATGAAGGCCTATCGCCATTGAAGTGGCAATCCGCAACATGCCGGTGGGTTCAGCACGAGCCGTTTTCGCCGCCTGCTCGATGGCTTCCGCATCGCGCAACAGTCGCAGTGCGCGTCCGTGAATGTCGCGCCCCTCCGCCGTGAGGGTGAGCGAGCGCGTCGTACGCGTAAACAATGAGACGCCGAGATGCGCTTCCAGCCGTTGGATGCTCTTGCTGATCGCTGACGGCGAGACGGATAACGAACGAGCAGCAGCCGTGTAGCTGCCCAAAGAGCCCGCCCGCGCAAAAGCGATCAGCCCCGTAAGCCGTTCAAAACCGATTTGTTCCTTCATGGCACTATTAAACCGAAGCAGAGCGCAATTATCAACGGCTTCGATTGACCCTATCTTCTGGCCGCGAATACAGACTGAGCGAGGCTATGATGATTGAGATGATGAAAGCGGTGCGGTTGCATGAATTCGGTGGCCCGGAGGTACTGAGTTATGAGGAGGCTCCGCGTCCGGTCCCCACATCTGGAGAAGTGCTTGTCCGAGTGCATGCGGCCGGTATCAACCCACCAGACCTTTATCTGCGCGACGGATATCGGACGCTTCCGCCCGAATGGCAGCCTGAACCGACCTTTCCATTGATCCTTGGCACCGACGTGTCGGGCGTCGTGGCCGCCATCGGCGACGGTGTTTCGGCATTCAGCGTCGGTGACGAGGTTTTTGCTATGGTACGCTTTCCTGAGGACTTGATGCAGGGAAGCGGTGCTTATGCCGAGTATGTCACGGTCCCCGCATCGGAACTGGCACTGAAGCCTGCAGGTATTGATCACATCCAGGCGGCGGGTGCCCCGATGTCGCTATTGACGGCCTGGCAGTTTTTGGTCGATCTTGGTCATGATGCACCCAACCCGTTCCAGTCGTTCCGCCATTCACCGATCCCGCTGCAAGGCAAGACGGTCTTGGTCAATGGCGCCGGCGGCGGCGTAGGGCATTTGGCGATCCAGTTGGCGAAGTGGAGGGGCGCGCACGTCATTGCTGTTGCTTCCGGTAAGCACGAAGCGCTCCTGCGTGCGCTGAGCGCAGATCAAATCATCGACTACACGAAGACGGCCGCTGAGACGGCCGCAGAGGATGTAGACCTTGTCATCGATGCGGTCGGCGGGTCGAACATGGAGCGCTTTCTGAACGTCGTCCGGCCTGGCGGAGCGCTCTTCCTGGTCAATCCCTTGGGCTTCTCGGCGCACAAGGATGCTGCCCGGCGTGGGATAACCGTGTCATCGACGCAGGTTCGCTCAAACGGTGCACAACTTGCAGAAGCGGGTCGCCTGCTCAACGACGGCTCCATTCGCGTCGTGATCGACAGCACCTCCCCGTTGGCGGAGGCTGCGGCTGCCCACGAACGAGCTTCAAGAGGCGGTATCCAGGGCAAAATCGTTCTTTTCGCCGGCTGATCATCAACGAATTTCCTCAGGACCGATGGCCTCACAACCGCTCGGCTTCGGTAAAGAAGACGGCGGCGGTGCATCATTGCTTCGCACCAACGGGAAAATCCTCAGCAGCGTGACGACTGCGGAAATACCAAGCACGGTGCAAATGACAAGGGAAGTGGCTATCCCGAGACGGGCTATCGAAAGCGCCAACGCAAAAGGCGCCAGCGCTGACAGGATCAGCCGTGCCGCCATCATCTTTCCCTGGAGCTGGCCGTAACCTGCGCTGCCGAACAGGTGCAGCGGTAGCGTTCCCGTGACAATGCTCAGCAAGCCGTTGCCCATTCCGAAGACGACAGCAAAGGCCATCGCCCCCATGGTCGATGGCGCTGTCAATAACAGGATCAACACTCCGGCTGGAATAAGCACCGCCGCGATCACAGCCAGATGAAGGGCCGCCACACGCTTGCCAAAGGCCATGTTGATCAGGCGGCTGGTTACCTGCGACGGGCCGAACAAAGTGCTGACCAGAGCGGCGGTTGCGCCGAGGCCAAGGCCGGAAAGAAGCGGCACGAGGTGCACGAGCAGCGCTGCCCCGACGAGCGACATCAGCGAACATCCGATGACCATCAACAGAAATCCCAACCGGCGGCGCTCAGGTGCCAGAACGCCGGGAACGTTTGAAGGTGCCGTCTTCGCGTTTGCCTTTCTTTGAATTGCGGCATGCGACAGCCAGGCATGGACCGGCAGGCAGATGAGTAGATTGAGCGCGGCAAAAACCAGATAGACGTTCTGCCACGACATCTGCGCATGTAAGGTGGTCGTGATCGGCCAGAACATCGTCGAGGCGAACCCGGCGATCAGGGTCAGGTACGTTATGCTGCGGGATGCCACCTGCGGGCGGAGCTGGACCAGAAGCGCGAATGCCGCGCCGTATTGCACTAGATTGGCAGACACCTCGATCACGATCAGGGCGGCGACGTATGACGCCTTGCCCGGCGCATAGGCGCAGGCGACCAGGGAAGCGGCCGCGACAGCTGAACCGATCGTCATCACCCGGCCGGCGCTGATGCGGTCAAACAGCCTGCCCAGCCAGGGGGCCGTCAGACCGCCGATCAGCAGCGCGATCGACAATGCACCGAAGATCCATTCGGTCGACCACGCAAAATGCGTCGCCATATCCGGTGCCAGGATGCTGAAGCTGTAATAGAGGGTACCGTAGCCGATATTCTGGGTGACACCGAGGGCAACAATGGCGGCAATCGGAACCCGCTCGCTCATATGGATTTCAAACTCACGCGTTGCTCCAGCTTCTCCGCTTCTTCCTTCCGCTCGCTATAGCGATCGGTGAGATAGGAGGAGGCGTCACGGGTCAGGAGCGTGAATTTCACCAGCTCCTCGCATACATCGACGACGCGATCGTAATAGGACGAGGGCTTCATGCGACCATCCGCATCAAATTCCTGAAACGCCTTGGCAACGGAGGACTGGTTGGGAATTGTGATCATCCGCATCCAGCGACCGAAGAGACGGAGCTGGTTGATGGCGTTGAACGACTGCGAACCGCCTGAGACCTGCATCACCGCCAGAGTCTTGCCCTGGGTCGGCCGCACCGAGCCGACGGAAAGCGGGATCCAGTCGATCTGCGCCTTCATGATGCCGGTCATCGCGCCGTGGCGTTCCGGACTGACCCAGACCTGACCTTCCGACCAGGCGGACAGGTCTCGCAGCTCCTGCACCTTTGGATGGCTGACCGGCTCAGCGTCCGGCAACGGCAAGCCTGCGGGGTCGAAGATACGCACCTCGCAGCCAAAGTGTTCGAGCAGTCTTGCAGCTTCCTGTGCCAGCAGGCGGCTATAGGACACGTGCCGCAGCGAACCGTAAAGTATCAGTATCCGTGGCTTATGCGTGGAAAACGACGGACGCAGCGCATCCTGGTCTGGTTGACGCAAATCCGCCGCGTATGCCGCAGGCAGATCAAACAACGCGCTTGGCCTCCGCAGTTTGTACGCAACAAGCGGCAACCTCGACGGCTTGTGCGCAGATTTCCGGGTGGCCGGCGCAGCAGTCTTCCATCAGGAAACGGATCAATGCGCCGAGACCGTGGTAATTGGCGGTATATATGATCGAACGTGCCTCGCGCTTCTGTTTGATCAGGCCAGCGCGCTCCAGCTCCTTCAGGTGAAACGAAACGTTTGATGGCGAAACCTTGGCCCTCTCCGCGACAGCCCCCGCAGCCATACCGCCGGGGCCTGCGACCACAAGGATGCGCACGATATGAAGGCGGGTTTCCTGGGACAGCGCCGCGAACGACGTGAGGGCCTGATGTTCGTCCATATTTCTACAATCCTTGAATTATTGAACTATGGGTAACTGATATAAACGCAACCGGCAAGTTGAGTTTGTAAGAACTGGATGTCCCCGTCTCGCCGAATACCGTGTCCCCCGCATTCTGGCGCGGTCGCGCAAAATAATCTGCGACTCATCCTCTGGCGTTACGGACGAAGCAGGCTGGCGGCCCCTTTGAAAGCTCGGCATAAGGCAGCCAGTCCGGGTTACCCTCCTCTCCTTGCCGGTTGACCCAAATACCCCGCAATCCTAGTTCGTAACGTGCCTTCATATACCGATACTTACCCATAGTGACGTGCACGGCCTCGTCTGGAGTGGCATCCATCTGCCGGTACGCGTATTGGAACATTTCCCTCGGCGGTTTGTACGCACCGGCCTGCTCCGCGGTGATGACATAGCCGAATGATGCACCGATGGCAGCGACCGTCGATGCAATCAGATCATCGCGGGAGTTGATGAAGATCGCCAGCCTGTATTGCTTGCGCAGCCGGTAAAGGGCATGCGGCACCTCCGGATATGGGCCCATCGTCATCGACGATCGATCAACGCCTTCTTTCTTCTTCGTACGGCTCTACGCCGTGTTCCCGAAACGACGCGGCGACGCGAAGAATGTCTTTGTATAGTTGGTGCGGCTTCTCTGCGGTGAGTTTTCGACCTTGAGCCGAGAAGCTTTTCAAATGACCGAAGCGTTCTTCCCGCTGGCGTGGTGCTGCTTCAAAATGACGTCAATTTCTCGCAGCAGACCTTCGTACCATTGCACGAGGGTACCAGGACACCAGCATGCGTGTTTCCGTCGGAGTCATGACATAACCTCTTCTGACATTCTTGTCGGAGAAATCTGGGAAAAGTTGCGAATTCGCACCTTCTAACTTCCGCCAGAGCCGCACGCGATATACTGGATGTAGGAGCGCATGCGGTCGCGTGACTGGCACCTTGGTTAGTCTGCAGTCAGTAATCCCAGAAAACAGATACCCAACGGAAGGCGTCGCCGTCGACTGCCCGAGCGAAGGGAGCGGCATATGCGTGGCCACCAGCAGTTTCCCTGTCGTTGCCAGATCCTTTAGAAGCCTGACCCGTACGCGGGCAGCTTCTTCGGGATCGTGCTCGAAGCCGTTGAACCAATCGGGATGTTCGACGCCAACCGCGAATACAGCGTCGCCTGCAAACATCATGTCCGGATGCAACGCGCACCACGCTGTGCCTTGGGGTATGGCCGCCGGTGCGAAAGACGACGACACCTGGAGCCTACCTAGTGCTTCTCATCGAACAGCCGCAACTGGTCATGGTATTCCTCGGCAAACCTCTTGGCGGTCGCACGAAGTGCATCCGGAAAGCCGGGAGGTATCTGGACATGCGTGAAATCGGGCGCCTCCCAGAACTTAACCTCGGCGGCGGCCACATGAATGCGCAGGTCGGGCGCAGCTTTTCCTTCACGCCGTCAACGAGCAACCGCCAACGTGGTCCATGTGCATGTGGGTCAGGACGACGTCGGTTACGGAGCCGAGGTCGATGCCCGCGCTTTCTAGTCTCTGCACGAGCTGCCAGCCCGTGGCAGGTTTAGTTCAGGATCGAGGCCTGCGTCGATAAGTTTGACCTGCGCGCCTCTGCGCACGACCACCGCGTTCAGCGCCCAGTCGAAAGCATCCTGAGGCAGGAACATATTGTCCAACCACGCTGCGCGCTCCGTTGGATTGGCATTGTGCCCCACATCGTCGTCGGAAGAGGCAGCACGCCGTCGCTGATCACCAGTACTTCGATTTCACCGACCTTCACCCCATAGCGGGAGGGGTTCAGTTCTTGGGTTGCCGGTCGGCCGGCACGCCGCGTGTTTTCCAAGCTCATGTTTGTCTGCTGGTGATCCATTGTATCGGCGTTTGCTTTTTACTTGCGTCACGATGCGCTCCTGTTTTCGGGATTGGAACCTGCCGGGCACGAACCATGCAGCGAAGTGTATTGGGGAGCATCTGGACGGTCGATTGGGTCAACCGTCGGTACAGGTTGTTCCAACAAAACACAGGAGGTTCAGGCAGCGGCTTATCAAGCTCACGAGCTTAGAAAGGCAGGAGAAGGGGAGCGCGCGGCAGAATTTTAGCTCCCCTCTTGATTTACCGGCGTCTCTGAACATGTTGCTCGATTTCGTCCACGCGGCTGGCGTTGGGGGATTTACTTTGGGGAAGAGGAGACGACCCGACATATAATCTTCGAGAATCTGCTGGATGGCTTCTTCGATACATCGAGCATTCAATGACCCCTCACACCCACCATGCCAAATCCCCATCTCTTGCCGGAGCCGTTCTGTCACGGACCTTAATGCTCAGGAATGTCCGGCGTTATTGGGATGCAGGCGGCTCTTACCTTAACTTTTGGGACGATCAACGGTGTGCCTGAGACCGGATCGGGAATGATCATGCAGGGTAGGCCAAAGACGTCTTCGACCAGCCGTTCGGTTACGGTGGTGGGTGGAAAGCCGTGTGCGATGATGGCGCCATCCCTCATGGCGATGATATTGGTGGCATAGCGGCAAGCGTGGTTGAGATCGTGCAGCACCGCGACGATCGTGCGGCCTGCAGCGTTAAGCTCCTGACAAAGATCAAGCAGGTCAATCTGATGGGCGATATCCAAGAAAGTGGTTGGCTCATCAAGGAGCAGGATCGGTGTTTCCTGTGCCAGCACCATGGCGACCCACACTCTCTGCCGCTGGCCGCCGGAAAGCTCGTCGACAAGACGAGTGGAAAGCTGCGTCGTCTGCGTCGCAGCCATCGCCGATGCGACTGCCGCTTCGTCTTCGCTCGACCATTGCCGGAAGAGGGATTGATGGGGATAGCGGCCGCGAGCGACGAGCTCGGCGACGGTGATGCCGTCGGGGGCGATCGAGCTCTGTGGCAAAAGGCCAATCGCGCGGGCAAGCTGTTTGGCGGGATAGCCGGCGATCGCCTTGCCGTCGAGAATAACCTCTCCTGCTGAAGGCGTCAGCAGCCGCGACAGGGCACGCAGCAATGTGGACTTACCGCAGGCATTGGGTCCAACGATAACGGTAAAGGAACCATCTGGAATCTTCACAGACAAATCCTCAGCGATGATCCGCTGGTTATAGCGCAACGTCGCATTTTGAACCTCAAGCCTTTCGATTCGGGTATCCGGCCGGTCTGTCATTGTCTTGCCTCACGGATCAGCAACCAGAGAAAATAGAACCCGCCGACGCTGACGGTCATGATGCCAACCGGCAATTGCGCACCGAAGGCATGCTGAGCCGCCCAGTCTGCGGCGATGAGTAGCAACCCACCTGTGAGCGCCGACGGAACCAGGGTGACGCCACCAGAGCCCGAAAGGCGCCGCGCAATCTGGGGTGCGGCCAGAGAAACGAAGGCGATCGGCCCAGCCGCTGCCGTGACAATCGCCGTCAGCGCAACACCGCAGATCATCAGAACCAGGCGGAGACGGTTTACATGGATGCCGGACGCTGTTGCCATATCATCGCCCAGTTCCAGCTGCCGCATTGGCCGCGCGAGCACCAGAACACACGGTATGATCGTCGCCAGCATCAGCAAGACCTGCCAGACCTGTTCGAAACCGAGACCATTCAGCGAACCCGCTCCCCAGATCGCTGCCGACATGGCAACCTTAAGATCGGCCTGGCGAATCATCCATGCATTCAGCGCATTAAGCATAGCCGATATCCCGATACCGACGACGATCAGCCGGAAACTCTGCAAGCCGCCCCGATAGGCCAGGAGATAGATGGCGGCTGCCGTGACGACGCCACCGGCGAGGGCACCAGCTGCAGTCTCGTAATACCCGCCAGAACAGACGAAAATAACAACAAGCGCGCCGGTATAGGAGCCGGCGGAAAACCCGATAATATCCGGCGATCCCAGCGGATTGTGCGTCAACGACTGGAAGATCGCTCCGCTCAAACCAAGGGTGCCGCCAAGTAAAAAGGCAAGAAGCAGGCGCGGCAGCCGCCATTCCATCACGACCATATTCATCGTGCTGTCGGCGGCACCCAGCAGCGCCTTGAAAACATCTGCAGATGGGACCGGAAACTTTCCGCTTGCCAGCGATGCGGCCCCGATCATCACTGTTAGCGACAGAAGGATCACACCGACAAAAAGGCTGCGCGGATCGAACCGCACCGACAGCCGCCCGCCAAACAGCCTGAGCAAGGCAGCCCTGCGACCGAAGTCGATTTGGCTGGAGCTTGAGACAGCAAGTCGACGAGCACCGGCCTTGGAAGGATCAGGGTGATGTCCGCTCATAGGCCGCTCGCTCGCCGGCGCCGTGCCAAAACGATCAGTACCGGCGCCCCGATGAAAGCTGTGACGATCCCGGCTTCCAGTTCGCCGGAAAACAGCACCAGCCGCCCGGCGATATCGGCGGTCAAAAGAAGGATTGGCGAACAGAGGATGGTGAAGGCGATGATCCATCGCTGATCGGGTCCGCTGAGCCAGCGTACCACATGCGGAACCATCAGCCCGATAAAACCGATCGGCCCTGCGGCTGCCGTCGCCGCGCCCGCCAGGAGAGTCACGGCGATTACCACGAGGATGCGGGTGCGCACCAGATTGACCCCGAGCGCGCGGGAGGGATCGTCACCCAGGGCGACGGCATTGAGGGATGGCGCCACGCAGAGCGAGAGGACAAGTCCGAATATGATGAATGGTGCCACTGTCGCCACGACATCCATATTTCGTCCGGAAAGCGAGCCGATCGACCAGACCCGCAGACCGTCGAAGGTGCGGGGATCAAGCAGCGTGATCGTGGAACCGATGCCCCCGAGCACGGCGGAGAGCGCCACGCCGGACAGAACAAGCCGCGCCGGGCTTGCCCCATCGCGCCCGCGCGATCCAACTGAATAGACGATAAGCGTTACGGCAACTGCGCCGAGAAACGCGAACCAGAGATAGCTGGAAATCGCGTGAAAGCCTAAAAGTCCAACCGCCAGTGTCACGAAGAAGGCAGCGCCCGCATTTACACCGAGGATACCGGGATCGGCGAGCGGATTGCGGGTAACAGCTTGGATCAACGCACCGGAGACGCCGAACGCCGCACCACACAAGAGGCCAAGCAACGTTCGCGGCAGGCGGTAATCGCGGATAATGATGTGTTCGGCAGATGCCGGGTCATAGGCGAACAGTGCATAGAGGCCGGTGGAGGGTGCACCTGTCAGGAGGCTCGCGATAAACAGTAGCATCAGGACGGTTGCGGACAGAGTAACCAGTACCAGCAGCCGCGCCCGCAATTGCCAGGCGCGCCCGCATGGCCCGTTTACAGCCGGCGGTCGGCCGTTGGGATCGGCACATGTCTGATCCACGACTTGCGCGGTCATACGCGCGCCTGCCCCTCAATCCAGTAGCCGATCGCGTCGATCCGCGTCTTGTCGAAGCCGAGCCGATCGCGAAAATGCTTGCGGCATTCAGAGGCTGCTCGTGCTTCCCCGGCGATGTATATATAGCCCGGTCCTTCGGGTAAGATGTCGATCGCGCCGGCGATTTGCGGCAGCTGGGTATAGCCGTCACGACCAGTACTCGGGCCATAGGTCTCGTACCAGTTGATCGAAACGTCGCCGTCACTGTTGATCACCTGGCGGTCGGCAGGCGATGGGATCTCGACATGCACGATGGCGCGCTCAGTCTTGCCCAGTTCTTCCAAAATCCGGCCGACTGCCGGAAGCCCCGTGATGTCGGTGACGAGCAACATCCAGTCCGTATCCTCAGGTGGCTCGAAACGGCCTTCCGGATTACAGATGCCGACGACGTCGCCCACCCTGGCGCCCATCGCCCAGCTGGCGGCAACGCCACCCGCGTGGGCGACAAGATCGATCAGCATCTCCCTGCGCTCCGCATCCCAGCGACGGACGGTATAGGGCCGGTTGGGGCAATGCTGCGAACCATCCGGCCGACCCCATTCCCCATTGCCCATCAAGACCGGCAACGTCACCGGTGTATGGGGATCAGGCCGCAACGCAAGCCGCACCCATTCGTCGGGGTGACCGGTCGATATCAACCGTTCACCGCCCTCGACTTGCAAGGCGACCCGGGTCATCGATGGCGTCAGTTGTGTAACAGCAGTAACCTCGCAGAGGAAATAATCTTCCACATAGGGTTCGTGAACATTATCGTGGGACATCATTACTCCTTGCCCGCCCGCTCGGCCGCTGCGGCAAGACGAGGCAAAAACCTCGGGAAACCATAGGGAATTGACAACACGCTCAAGGCTGATGTCGACCAGACGGAAACAGGATCTTCCAGGGCCACATAGCGACTGTACTTGATCGCCGGAAGCCGCATGAACAGCGGCTGCGCCTCGGCCGCAATGCGTGCACCTTCGCCGTACCACATGATAAGGATGTCGGCGTCCAGGCTATCGACCTGTTCCATGCCAACAGTGACGGAGCCCTGGCCGGGCTTGGCAGCCGATAGCGATAGTACGCCCGCCGATGGTTTAAGCCCCAGTTCAAGCAGGGCGGCAACGCGTGGATCCTCCGGCAGATAGACGACAAGGCCAGACCCGCCGGGAAAATAGGTCCCGAAGGTAAATGTCTTGCCACGCAGGACAGGCCAGCTGTCGCCCATTGCCTTGAGAGTGGATGCCGTCTTTTCGATGAGTGCTTTGGCCTCGTCGCTTCTGCCGAGTGCCTGCCCGACCATTTCCGTCTGTTCCTTCCAGTCGGCCGACCACGGCGCAGAGCGATAGACAACAGTCGGTGCGATGGAGGAAAGCCGCTTGTAGGCGAGATCATCCACGCCCGAATAGATGCCGAGGATGAGGTCTGGCCGCAACGCTGCGATCGCCTCATAATCAATATCGCCTTCGAAGAGATATGGCCGGATAGCGTCCAGCCGTTGCTCGTTCCAAGGAAAGATTCCGCTCTCGAAAAAGCGATAACGCGGCATGCCCACCGGCGTCTTGCCAAGCGCAAGAACCGCATCTTCGCCGCTCCAGCCCAACGTCACGATCCGCTCCGGGTCGCTCGGTATCGCCGTTTTCCCAAGGGCATGCTGAACGGTTCGCGGAAACCCGTCCTCGGACCGGCCAGGCCCGCCGATGAGCAACAGCACTGTCGACAGCAAGATTGCTATTTTAAGAGGTGAGAACAATAGCGTGCTCACTTACCATTTGTAGCTCAGGTTGGCATAGACCGCCCGCGATTTTCCATAGAAGCAGGAGTTTATATTGCTACACCCGCTCACATAGGTTTTGTCGAACAGGTTTTGGGCCGTCACGTTCAGTTCCAGGCCTTCCAGCTTGGGATTCTGCTTGCCAAAGTCATAGGACAATGCTGCATCCACGACCGTGTAGGCGGGATACTTGAAGCTGTTGGCTGCATCGCCATATCCGCTGGTTGAGTGACGCACCCCGGCGCCAAACCCGAGCCCTTCGAGCGGACCATCTTCGATCCGGTATTTGGCCCAAAGGGATACGTTGACCGGAGGCATGAAACGAACCTTGTTCCCCTGTGTTCCGTCATCCGCCTTGGAATAGACCGAATCCGTGTAGGAGGCGGCTGCAATCAGATCAAGGCTATCAAACACCGTTGCCTTGCCTTCGATCTCGATACCCTGGACGTGAATTTCGCCTGTCTGCGCCGGAAGATAGGTAAATTCATCATAGGTAGGCACATTCTTTTGCTTCAAATCGAACGCGGAGACCGTGATCAGAGCATCGTAACCAACCGGCTCATACTTGAGTCCGACCTCCCACTGCTCACCGGTCGTGGGCTTGAATGGGTTGTTCTGCCCGTCAAACCCCGAATAGGGCATGAAGGAAGTGGAATAGCTGACGTAAGGCGCAAAGCCATTGTCAAAGAGGTAAATGAGCCCCGCGCGGCCGGTGAATGCGGTGTCGGTCTTTTTGCCAATTGTCGATGAGAGGATGTCGTTGTCGGTCTGCCACGCCCAATCATAACGGCCGCCAAGCGTCAAAATCCAATTGTCCCATTTGATCTGATCCTGGGCATAAAGGCCCAGCTGGCTGATCCTGTTGTCCCAACGGGCGCCGACCGTTGGCTCCCTGTAAGATCCGTAGCGAGGATTGAACACATCCAGCGGCGTGTTGCCAAAGCCATAACGGCCCGTATAGTCATTGCGGAACCATTTGTAGTCGGTGCCGACGATGACTGTGTGCCCAACCTCGCCGGTCGAGAACTCGGCCTGGAGATTGGTATCGGTGGCAAAAACCTGGTTGTTCGACGAATAGTCGATCGCGTTGCGTCGCATCTTCGTATAGTCGGTCACGCCGCCCGTCTCGACATAACCACCGCTAAAGAATGTCCGGTAGGAATCATCGACGGAGATATATTTCGCGTTGTGTCTGATCGACCAGACGTCGTCGAACTGATGCTTGAATTCATAGCCAAGGACGGCCTGGTCCCTGTCATAGCCGTTGTAGGCGGGCTCGCCGGTGAAGAAATCACGGTCGATTGCTCCATAAGGCCCAGCCTTCACCGTTCCGATGTATGGCAAGGGCTGGTAGTCCGGGACGCCATTGTCCTTTTGATAATGCGATAGGAACGTGAAGGTGGTGTCCTCGTCCGGCTTCAGCGCGAATGAGGGCGCCAGCATGAATCGCTCGTCCTTGGTGTAGTCGATATTCGTCCCGGTGCGGGTTGCAACGCCTGTCAGCCGGTAGAGGAAAGCATCGTTACCGGCCACGGGGCCGGAAAAATCGAATGCACCGTAGGCTCGGCCGTCCGTGCCGGTTCCTGCAACAACCTCATTGAATGGCTTGTCCGTTGGCCGTTTGCTGACCATGTTGATCATGCCGCCGGGATAGTTCTGGCCGTAGAGGACGGAAGATGGTCCCTTCAGGACTTCGATCCGCTCGAGCAGGTAAGGGTCGATCTGTGGTGAGCCACCGAGATCGCCGATATAGGGCAGATAAGTGCCGTCGAGATAGAGAGGCGTTGGCGCGAATCCACGTATCTCGATGTTGTCAAACGCGCGGGTCGAGGCACTGCTGCCGCCGACATGGACGCCCGCCGTATAATTTACCGCTTCCTTGATCGTTTCAGCGCCTCGGGCTTTCACTTCATCGGCGGTGATGACGGAAATCGATTGCGGAACTTCAATCAACGGCGTGTCGGTTTTCGTTCCCGTTGCGGACCGGCTGGCAACAATGCCATCGACATGACCATAGGCGCTCTCAGCGCCCTGTACCGTAATTGTCTGTAGTATTGTCGCGCTTTCATCCGTGACAGCACCCGGTGCCGGTGCCGGGTCGGCGACTGTTACACTCTTCGGACCGGTAAAACGGTATGTCAGACCCGTATTGGCGAGGAGCCCCTGCAATGCCGCCTCCGGAGAAAGCGGACCGCTGATGCCGGCAGTGTCCCGTCCGTTAGCGACAGCACTGTTGTAGAGAACCTGGATGCCGCTTGCAGCGCCGAACCGTATCAGGCCGCGCTCAAGAGAACCGGCAGGAATAGAGTAGCTGACGCTTTGCTGTGCGAAGACCGTGGACGAGGTCATGGCGAGCGCGGAAAATGCGATGGACGCAGACAGATGGGCAATTCGCCATTTGTTTATTGCCTTGCCCTCACGGCCTTGCTTGCCGACGTTGAACTGCCCCATTCCGATGTCCCCATGCCAGTCGCCGCCGCGCCATCCCTTGACGCGGCCTCTACCAGGAAGAACGATACGAATTTGAGAACCCGAAATTTTTTCTTCGATTTTTTTGAAGAAAATTTCCGGCTATCGCAGCAGCACGATTCCACCAACGAGACTGACGGGGCGAACCTGCAACGTCTCTTCCAGATGCGCGAGGATTTCGTCCGGACGATTAAGGTGAAACACCCCGGACATCCGGCGCGAGCGGAGATTGCTGCTTGCAATAACCACCCTGCCGCGCCGATGGCGATTGAGGTCCGAGACAACGTCTGCAAGCGGGCGGTCCTCGAAAATCAGCAGGCCACGCCGCCACGCCGCCGCCGTCTCGATATCGGCAGCGACTTTCTTACCAAGCCCAGCCCGGGAATAGCTGATGCCTTCCCCGCCATTGAGCTGGCTATCGCCCAGACATTGCACGGTGATATGTCCCTCGAGACACTCGATCGAGACATCCTCCTCGCCATGCTTAACCGAAAACGACGTTCCAGTTGCCGTCGTATCACCATTGGCGGCGGTCACCACAAAGGGTCGCGCGGCATCGTGGACCACATTGAAGACCGCCGCTCCTGATGTTAGCACGAGGTGCCGGCTTGATGGGGAGTAATCAAGGGAAAGGGTCGTGCCACCGTCGAGAATGGCCGTCGATCCATCAAGGAGTTCGACCGTTCGCTGTTCGCCGACGCCGGTAGCGTAATCAGCGAGCATGGCGTCTACCGACGGCAGAAATCCGAGCTCCGACAGGACGATCCCTACGCCCGCTGCACCGGCTGCAACACTTCCAGCGGCGATGAAGGATCGCCGCGTGACAGTCGAGGCAGATGTCTTTCTGGTCTCACCAAGCGCTGATCCGAGATTTTTCCAAAGCCGTGCCGACTGTTGGAAGGCTTGCTCGTGAGCGTCGCTGCGGGAGCGCCAGCGTAGCAGCGCCTCGGCATCTTCGGTGGTTGCCGTACCGGACGTGATGCGGACGATCCAGGCTGTCGCTTCGCGCCTGAGAGCTTCGAAATTCTCGTCCAACATCCGCTCCCTTATACGTGTTCGTTACAGGATGCTGCCTATACCTGTTTCTAAAACTATCAACGATTGAAAAATGAGAAGCCGAAGCTTCAGGCTCGATTTATTGTTTCGAGCCGCTCCCTGCAATAGTCGACTGCCTTGCGGACTTCCAGCTCGACCGTGCGGATCGAGACCCCAAATTCTGCGGCAATATCGGCATGGCGGCGCTGGTCGAGCCGGCAAGCAACCAGCATTTTGCGCTGGCGTTCTGGGAGTTCATCGATGATCTCTATCAGGCAGCGCACCTGATCCCGGTCTTCGAACTGCTTCTCCGGTCCCGGCTGTTCGTCGGCGACAGACATGAGAACATCAATGTCGTTGGAGGTGAGTTTGCGTTTCTGCCCGCGGTCGTGATCGACCGCAAGGCTACGCGCGATCCGCATCAGATAGGGAACGGGCGCGGCTAACGCCGCCGCGCCATTGCGGGCAAGTTTGATCCAAGCTTCCTGAGCGAGATCATCGCTGTCTGCCTGCGAACGGGTTCTGCTGATGAGGTAACGTTTGATCCGGCGTTCATTGCGCGAAAAAGCTGCCACAAGCTCGTCGTCGTAACTTGCCATCCCTTCGCTCCTTGCTCGCCCGAATTTGTTTTCGACGCAATACCGGTTCGCACAACAGCTGGCAATAGTAGAGAAGAAAACTCATGTTATGCCTGTTCCGAGCACAGAGAAGATTTTTGTCTTGTCGATCGGAGGGTGCCTTTTCAGGCTTGTGGAAACGTTAGTGTCCCACAGCCGCACCACCTTCGCAGCGTAACCACCAATTTAGACGCGAATGGTGGAAGACCGGCGAAGTAATGCTTCATAAGATTGGAGGGACCAATACGACGAGTGCACCTAGCGAAACAAAGTACTTGCGGAGTTGTGATGTGGCGACAGCCGATGCTTCCAAGTTTTGACCTCGCTCCAGCGTTTTTGTAGTGAGCGCCTATCGCCCTATGTAACGGGCCCGGGGTCGAATGAGTTTGTCATCCAGCTTCTGTTCCAGTGCATGGGCGACCCAGCCGACAGTTCGTGCTACGGCAAAAAGTGCAAGCGCCGCACCGCGAGGCAGCTTCAGGCTTCGCCGGAGGCTGACGAGCGCCACATCGCAGGTGGGCAGTTGCCCGGTAGTATCGTTCATCATTTGCAGAAGCTCGTCGCGTTGAGCATCCGGCGGGAGATAGGGCAACAGGCCAGTCGCTCGAGGGTCGCCGTCTGGATAGAGCGGATGACGAAAGCCGGGAATGGCTTCACCCCGACGCAAGCGTTCGTCGATGACCCGCTCGACATCCCCATATCGATCCAGCTCGTCGAATAAAATTTCGACAAGGCTTGTCATGCCGCCATGCAGGGGGCCGCTCAGCGCGGAAAGCCCCGCATTCAGGCACGCCCCCAGCGATGCGCCCGTCGAAGCTACGACGCGCACCGCAAATGCCGAGGTATTGAGTTCGTGATCGGCCTGT
>Ga0209282_1000275_pt1 | contig 25584 bp, 25 predicted proteins | sample Mtrugardesep15_FD_187529 | JGI IMG/M metagenome (GOLD analysis project Ga0209282, IMG submission 187529) | Root nodule microbial communities of legume samples collected from California, USA - M. trunc garden sep15 (SPAdes) (version 2) | ecosystem: Host-associated > Plants > Roots > Nodule...
CCGCCCACTCGACCCAAGTGAACAGGCCGCGCTCGTGCAGCGCGAGTGCCATCGCAAAGGCCTGCGCTTCCCAAGGCTCGCGGAACACCGGACCATCGGCATCGAGCGGCATGCCGGATGCAAGCGCGAGCGGTGGCATGTCGATGTTCATGCTGCAGGCTCCAGGTAGCTTTCCCACGCATCGACCGAAACCGAGAGGTTCTGGCGCGGCGCCGCATCGCCCCACAGCTCGGCTTCCTCGAAGACGACCGTATAGAGCCACTGCGGCTGTTCGCCGAGGCCCTGCGCATTCGCATCGGCGAACACATGCGCGCCGTGGACATGTTCGATGGTGCCACGCTTGCCCTGCACATAGCCCGGCAGCCGCGTGTGATGGTCGACCTTGCCGATGTGCATCCGCACGGCCTCCCCAACGGCAAAGCGCGCAGGACCTGGCGCGGTGCGCTCGGTCGGCGAGCCCTTTGCAAGCACCGCGGGCACGTTCCCGGCCTGCAGCACACGAGCGACCGGCGCGGCCGGATGGCGCATCTCGCCGGACGCGATCTCGTCCGGAAGAATCTGCCCACGCTGCAGCATCAGTTGCTCGAGCGCCTCGAGCCATATTTGGTAGTAGCTCAGGTCGCGGTAGTTCGGCAGCGTCTCGCGCATGGCGCGGCTCGCATCGATGTTCCAGGAGCCGGTTGCGCCCATTGCCAGCGTGAGCGCCAGCGCTCGCGGCTCCCAACCTGCGTGGAAGAGTTCACCCTCGGGCTCGGGCGTGACCGGCCCGAAGCCCGGCTGGCCACCCAGGTCGGCATGCGTGACGTAGCTCATGCGGCGCTCCTTGCTGCAGCCGGCGCATCGGCAAGGCGCGTGCCGATCATCGAATCGCGCGAGACGAGGGTGGCAAGTTCGTCTTCGCTCCACCCTTCGGTGCCGGCAGGCCTCTGGGGAATCACGAGGTAGCGCACCTCGGCGGTCGAATCCCAGACGCGGATGCGCGTCGTCTCGGGCAGCGCCGTGCCGAAATCGGCCAGCACGCCGCGCGGGTCCTTCACGGCGCGCGACCGGTACGGCGCGCTCTTGTACCAGGTGGGCGGCAGGCCGAGCACCGGCCAGGGGTAGCAGCTGCACAGGGTGCAGACAACCATGTGGTGCTCGTCATTTGTGTTTTGCACCGCCACCATGTGCTCGCCCTGGCGGCCGGTGTAGCCGAGCGATGCGATGGCGGCCGTGGCATCCGCCATTAGCCAGTCGTGGAAGTTTGGGTCGACCCAGGCCCGCGCCACCACCCTCGCACCGTTGCGCGGGCCGATGCGGGTCTGGTAGGTGTCGATCAGCGCGTCGAGCGCGGCTGGGTCGATGTAGCCCTTCTGCGTGAGCACGCTTTCAAGGGCGCGAACACGCAGGTCCATTTCGCCGAGTTCGCTGTGGTCGTGGGAGTGGTCATGTCCGGTCATCGGCCAATGCTAGCGCCGCCCCGTAAAATTCCCAACATGACCTTGCCCGCCCGCCCCGTCCGCTCCCAGTACGAAGACTTCATGCGCCACGTGGACACCCACGGCGTGTTCAAGAGCGACCGCACGGGCACCGGCACCAAGAGCGTGTTCGGCCACCAGATGCGCTTCGACCTGAACGAAGGCTTTCCGCTGGTGACCACGAAGAAGGTGCACCTGAAGTCCATCATCCAGGAACTGCTGTGGTTTTTGACCGGCTCCAGCAATAACAACTGGTTGAAGGAGCGCGGCGTCTCCATCTGGGACGAATGGGCGCGCGAAGACGGTGACCTCGGCCCCGTGTACGGCGTGCAGTGGCGCAGCTGGCCCACACCGGATGGCGGCCATATCGACCAGATCTCCGAGGTCATCAAGACCCTGAAGACCAACCCCGATTCGCGCCGCATCATCGTGAGCGCATGGAACGTGGCCGAGCTCTCGAAGATGGCGCTCATGCCCTGCCACGCCTTCTTCCAGTTCTACGTGGCGCCGCCACAAGCACCGGGCGAGCGCGGCAAGCTCAGCTGCCAGCTCTATCAGCGCAGCGCCGACATCTTCCTTGGCGTGCCCTTCAACATTGCCAGCTACGCGCTGCTCACGCACATGGTGGCGCAGCAGTGCGATCTCGACGTGGGCGACTTCATCTGGACCGGCGGCGACTGCCACATCTACAGCAACCACGCCGAACAGGTAGCGCTGCAGCTGAGCCGCACGCCCTACCCGTACCCCACGCTGCACATCAAGCGCAAGCCGGCTTCGATCTTCGACTACCAGTACGAAGACTTCGAAGTGCTCGACTACAAGCACCACGAGGCGATCAAGGCGCCCGTGGCTGTGTGAACGGATCGTTCGGCTCATGACCGCACCGCGCATCAACCTCATCTTCGCCCGCGCCGCCAACGGCGTGATCGGCGCCAACGGCACCATGCCCTGGCACCTGCCCGAAGACCTGGCGCACTTCAAGCGGACCACCGGCGCCGCCCCCGTCATCATGGGTCGCAAGACCTGGGACTCGCTGCCGCCGCGCTTCCGTCCGCTGCCCGGCCGGCGCAACATCGTCATCACGCGGCAGGACAACTGGAAAGCCGAAGGCGCGCAGCGCACGGCCAGCCTGCAAGAGGCGCTCTCGCTGTGCGAAGAATCGCAGGTGCCGGAGGTATGGATCATCGGCGGCGCGCAGATCTATGCCGAGGCCGAGCCGCTGGCACAGCAGGCCGTCGTCACCGAAATCGCGCACGACTACGAAGGCGACGCCCATGCGCCGCAGCTGTCTCCATCCGAGTGGCGCGAGACGCAACGCGAGTCGCACGTCTCGGCCAAGGAACGCCTGAATTTCAGCTTCGTGAATTACGAGCGAATCGGCTCACCCAAGGCCTGAGCGCTCGCGCGGAAGGGTCGCGCTTCCTGCGAATTGCAGAGGCAAGATGCCGATACCGGTAACCTTGGCGCACGAAATCGGCACCTTCGTTTTCAGCCTCGGCACGCAAAAACACCTTGATACAACTGCAGCACAGATGTGCGCCGCAGCAATCAGCCACAAGCGTGAAATTCTCCGCAAAATGCACGTCCGCCTATCTAGACAAGGAGACGGCTCATGTCCATGGAATTTCTTCGGGTCATCGCCGAGCAGAGATTGCCATACGTCGTTCACACGCCAGCCGACATCGACAGGCTGCGTGTCTTGCGGGCCGCCGAATTGGTGACCGCCTTCATTCCTCCCTCCGCCACCCACACGCCCGACGATCGCGCGATCCGTCACCTGGCCCAGGTGGAATCGATCACGGCCAAGGGCAAGCTGGCGCTGAACAAAGCCACGTCCTCCTTGATCGAGCTCTGAGCCCAGCCGGCTCCGGCACCTGGCCGTGCGGGCAACGCGCCGGCCGGCCCTAGCGCTGGCGCCCGCGGGCGCCCCCGGGCTCGAAGCCCAGCTTCTTCATCGCGGCACCCGGACTCTTCGCCGCCTTGGCATAACCCGCCCACGGCTCGTTGCCGCGATCGAGCCGGGCGTGGATGTTTCGCAGAGTCCACTGCGCACCGCCCGACAGCGTCGGAACCTCCTGCCACTCCACCGGCACCGACACGCCCATTCCGGGCCGCGCGCGCACGGACCACGCGCAGACGGTGGTCGCGCCGAAGCCGTTGCGCAGGTAGTCGATGAAGATGCGGCCGACGCGGTTGCTCGGCCCGCTCTTTGCAACGAACATCTGCGGCAACGTGCGCGCCATGTGCCGCACGATGGCCTGCGAAAAGTCCTTCACTGTGTCCCAGTCGTATTGCCGCTTCACCGGCACCACCACGTGCAGCCCCTTGCCGCCGCTGGTCTTGCAAAACGAAGGCAGGCCCAGTTCGTCGAGCACCACGCGCATCAGTTCGGCCGCCTGCTGCACCATGGGCCAGCCGACGCCTTCGCCCGGATCGAGGTCGAAGGTCATGCGATCGGGTTTGCCGATGAGCGTCTTCACGCCGTTCCAGGTATGGAACTCGATCACGTTCATCTGCGCCGCGCTCAGGAGCCCGAGCGGGCTCGCCACTTCGATCAGCTCGGGGTGCGCCGGCCACAGCGCCGGATCGAGCTGCCGCACTCCGGCCATCTGCCCTTCGTCGAGATGCTTCTGGAAGAAGAGCTGCCCTTGGATACCCTGTGGCGCGCGCACGAACGACACGGGCCGTCCCTTGAGGTGCTCCATCATCAGCGGCGCGACGAGGCCGTAGAAGCGCACCACCTCGACCTTGGTGATGCCGGTGCTCGCATCGACCACGCGATCGGCATGCGAGACCTTGAAGTTGGCCGGCATCGTCGCCGAAGGCTCGGACTCCTTGTCAGGGGCGGCCTGATGAACGGGCTTCTCGCGCACGATGGCCTTGGCTGGCTTGTCGGTGCGAACGGCGTGAAAAACGGGGTGGCGCACATGGCCGTCCTTGGTCCATTCGGAAAAAGTGACTTCGGCCAGCAGCACCGGCTTCACCCAGTGCGCGCGGCGGTCGTTCTCGGTCGGGTTCCTGAACGGCCGCTTGTCGGTGGCGAGCGGCTTGAGCCTTTCGAGCATGTCGGTGAGCGAGCGGTTGTTGAAGCCCGCGCCCACCGCCCCCGCATAGAGGAGGTCGCCCTCGTCGTCGTGCACGCCGAGCAGCAGGGAGCCGATACCCACCCGCGAGCCCTTGGGATCGGTGTAGCCGCCGATGACGAACTCCTGCCGGAACGAGCACTTGAGCTTGATCCAGTCGGGCGAACGCCGCGATGCATAGGTGCTGTTCTTTCTCTTGCCGATGACGCCTTCGAGCCCGATCTTGCAGGCCGAGGCGACGATGTCCTCGGGCGGTGCGTCGAAGACTTCGCTGAAGCGGATCTCGGGCGGCGCCTTGGCAAGCAGCGTCTGCAGCAGCGCGCGGCGCTCGACCAGCGGCACGCCCGTGAGGTCGAAGCCGCCGTAGTGCGGCACGTCGAACAGGAAGTAGACGATGTTGCGCGTCCTGTCGCTGTCAAAGGCGTTCTGAAGCGCCTGGAAATCGGTGCCGCCGGATTCGTTGAGCACCACCACCTCACCGTCCAGCCAACACGGCTGGAGCTTCATGCGTTCGATGGCCTGCACCAGGTGCGGCATGCGGCCGCTCCAGTCGTGCCCGTTGCGCGTGAAAAGCTGGGCGGCCTTGGTGTCGACGCGCGCAAGCAGCCGGTAGCCGTCGAACTTGATTTCGTAGATCCAGTTCTGCGGGTCCGGCGGCGGACCATCGACCAGCGTTGCGAGCAGCGGGGAGAGCTTGGCGGGCATGGCGGCCTTCACCGCATCGGCCGGCATGGCGGCCTTGCCTCGCTTTGCCGGCGAGGCCGCTGCGGCCGCCGCAGGCGCGGCAGCGGCAACCGTTTCGGGCATCGGCAGCTCGGCCACGCTGTCCGGGAACTGGTCGACCACGCTGAACTCGGCCGCGGGGCGGGCGTAGCCGTCGTGTTCCTTGATCAGCAGCCATGCGTCCTGCTTTGCGTCCTTGTTGCCGTGCATGCGCACCAGCGCCCATTTGCCGCGCAGCTTGTGGCCATGCAGCTCGAACTTGAGGTGTCCCGCCTTGTAGCCCTTGCGCGCATCGCCGATGGGCGTCCAGGTGCCCTTGTCCCAGATGATCACCTTGCCCGCGCCGTACTGCCTGGGCGGTATCTCGCCCTCGAACTTGTTGTACGAGATGGGATGGTCCTCCACGTGCACGGCCATGCGCTTGTCGTGGGTGTCGTAGCTCGGACCCTTGGGCACCGCCCAGCTCTTCATGGAGCCGTCCAGCTCGATGCGGAAGTCGTAGTGCAGGCGGGTCGCCCAATGCTTCTGCACCACGAACTGCAGCGTGCCGGGCGAGGATGCGCCGCCTTCCTCCGGCTCCGGCGTGACGCCGAAGTTGCGCTTTTCCTTGTAGCGCTTCAGCGGGTTTGCGCGGGCCATGGCGTGTCGGTTTCCAAGTCCTGCGGATGGCTGGCCGCATAGCGCTCGAGAAACAGGTAGAGCAGAATGCCGCCGCCCAGCGGCAGCAGGTAGTAGAGCGCCCGATAGGCGAGCACGGCGCCCATCAGCGCGCCCTGGCGCACGGTGCCCGAGAGCAGCGCAAGGTACACGGCCTCCAGCACGCCCAGCCCGGCCGGAATGGGCGTGATCACGCCCACGATGGATGCCGCCATGAGCACGCTCAGCGTGGTCGTGTATGGCACTTGGCGGCCCAGCAGCAGATACATGGCGCATCCCATGAGCGCCCAGTTGGCGGTGGAGATCGTGAGCTGGATGAGCGCAAGCCGCGCCGAGGGGAGTTCGACCCGCCGCCCGCGCACCTGCCATTGCCGCCCATGGGAGAAGGCGCAGGCCAGCACGTAGGCCACGGCAAGAAGAATCATCAGCACGCCCAGCGCGCGCAATGCGTCGGCCCCGATGCTCGCCTGCCGCGGCGGCGTGATGATGCCGGCCGCGAACAGCCCGCCAGCCAGGAGCCCGTAGCCGAGCCAGTTGGTGGCGAGGCTGATTCCGACAACCTGCGCCACGGTGGCCTCGTCGAGTCCGGCGCGCGCATAGAGCCGCGCGCGCATTGCGATGCCGCCCACCAGCGAGCCCAGGTTGAGATTGAAGGCATAGCTGGTGACCGCAATGGCCCAGGTGCGCCAGCGCGGCACCCGATGGCGCGTGTGCCGCCGCCCGATCAGGTCGAAGCATCCATACAGCGCATGGCTCGAAGTGGCCAGCCCGAGCACGCCCAGCAGCAGCATCAGCGGGTAGCGCTGCAGCGCCTGCCACGCGCCCGCCCAATCCACCTTGTGCGCATGCGACAGCAGCAGGCCCAGCACCGCGAGCGCCACGGCCAGCAGCACCCACCGCCGGTAGCGGCGCCAGAGCGACGGCGGTGAGTCCGGATGGCCCGGTGCCGGCATGGTGCTCGCGTCGTGGTTCATGGCAGGCCTACAGGATCGACATCAGCGCCGCAAGATCGAGCGGCTTGAGCAGGTGGTGGTCGAAACCCGCCGTCGCAATGCGCTCCTTGTCGCCCCGTTGCCCCCACCCCGTCAACGCAACCAGGACCAGCCCGTTCAGCGCGGGATTGGCGCGCAGCCTTGTCGCCAGTTCGCAGCCATCCATGCCAGGCATGCCGATGTCCAGGATGGCAAGTCCGGGCGGCGGCCCCTCGGCGACTGCACGCAGCGCGGCGTCGCCGCTGTAGGCCACGCGGGTCGATGCGCCAAGCGAGCGCAGCAGGTCGCTCAGCGCATCGGCCGCATCCCGGTTGTCGTCGACGATCAGCACCTCCCTTGGCAGCGACGCCGGCCAGCCGCGTGCGGCCGGCGCCGGCACCGGCGGCTGCGGCACGTCGGCTTCGATGCGTGCGAGCGGCAGGCGCACGCAGAACATCGCGCCCCGGCCGATCCCGTCGCTGCGGGCCTCGACCTTGCCGCCATGAAGCTCGACCAGGCTCTTGACCAGCGTCAGCCCGATGCCCAGCCCGCCTTGCGCCGCCTTGGAGGTGCCGCTCACCTGCACGAACATGTCGAAGATCGATCCCAGCATCTCCGGTGCGATGCCGGTCCCGTTGTCCCAGACCTCGACCACGGCGCTGTGGCCTTCCTCGCGAAGGACGACGCGGATCTTTCCGCCGGGCGCCGTGTATTTGGCGGCGTTGTTCAGCAGGTTCGAGAAGACCTGCGTCAGCCGGACGCCATCGCCTCGCACCACGAGCGGTCCGCTGCACAGATCCATGCTCAAGGCGTGCTTCCCCCCTTCAAGCCATGGCCGGCTCAGCTCAATGGCGTCGTTGATCACCGATTCGAGGGAGACCGCGCCCATGCGCAATTCGATCTTTCCGCGCGTGATGCGCGAGACCTCCATCAGGTCGTTCACCAGCCGCACCATGTGGTCGATCTGGCGGCCCATGAGCTCGTAGTAGCGCCGCGCTTCCGCCGGCTCGTGCGCCTTGCGCATGAGCAGGGTCAGCGCGGTGCTCATGGGAGCGAGCGGGTTGCGCAGCTCATGCGCCAGCGTGGCAAGGAACTCGGTCTTGCGTTGGTCGGCCTCGCGCAGGCCGTCGAGCAGGCCGCGCAGCTGGTACTGCCGGTTGCGTGCGCGCAGCACCGTGCGGACCGTGCTGATGAGCGAAGCCACGCGCATCGGCCGCTCGATCACGGTGACGTTCGCCAGCCGGTCCATGGCGCTGGCGATGACGGGCGAGTCCGCGCCCTGCCGGGCAAGGATGAGCACCGGCAGGTCGGACCAGGGAGGCTGCGACGCCAGCGCTTCGGTCAGGGCGGCCGCGGCGGGATCGGACAGCACTTCTTCCGCCAGCATGATGGCGCCGGCCCCTTCCTGGAGCCCATGCACCAGCTCGCACAGGGTTGCGCAGGTATGTGTGCTGATCTGTGCGCGCGACAGCACGGCGTTTGCCATGACGGCATCCCTGGATGTCGCGGTGCGCAACAGGATGCGCTGCTCGACGGGTGTGGGCGGCGAACTCACGATGCGGGCTGCACGCCATCGATGGGAATGGGAATGCCCGTCAGGATGCCTCGGAAATGGCGCAGCGGCTCGCCGATCTTGAGCCCCGTGGCCGTCATCGAGAAATCGCGGATGGTCCGTTCGTGCGCACCGCCGCGCTTCTTGAGCACCGAGATCGCCTGGCGCACTTCGCCGTCCAGCTCGAAATAGCGAAGCAGCACCACCGCGTCCGCCAGGTAGCTCGCGTCCACGGGTGTCTGCATCTGCATGCCGATGAGGCCGTGCTGCGCACCTACCAGCAGCGTCGCAACGCCTGCCTGCCCCAGATAGGAAAGCAGCTCGTGCAATTGCGCGATGAGGAAGCGCTCGTCGGGCATGGCGTTGAGATAGCCGTTGAGGCTGTCGATTACCACCACCGCCGCGCCGGATTCGACTACCGCGAGCCGGATGAGGTGCACGAACTCGCCCGGCGACAGCTCGGCGGGATCGACCTGTCGCACCATGATGCGGCCGGCTTCGATGTGCGGCGCCAAGTCCATGCCCATGCTTTCGCAACGCGTACGCAGCGTCTGGATGCTCTCGTCGAAGACGAAGAGGGCCGCGCATTCGCCGCGCTGCGCCGCGGCAAGCGCAAACTGCACAGCGACCGTCGATTTGCCGGTGCCCGGCGCGCCGACGAACAGCGTGCTCGTGCCCCGCTCGATGCCGCCGCCCAGCAGGGCATCGAGTGAATCGATTCCGCTGGGAATGCGTTTCTGCGCAATGGCCGACGGATGTTCGGCCGCCACCAAGCGGGGAAACACGCGCAGCCCGCCGCGATCGATTCGGTAGTCGTGATAGCCGCCGCGGAACTGGTGCCCCCGGTATTTGCTCACCACCAGCCGCCGCCGGGCCGCACCGTAGTCGGAGCTGATCTGCTCGAGCCGCAGCACGGCATGGGCAATGCTCTGCACCTGCAGGTCGTGCTTCATGGCCGTCATGTCGTCGAGCAGCAGCACCGTGCATTGGCGGCCCGCAAAGAACTGCTTGAGCGCCAGGATCTGGCGCCGGTAGCGCAGCGAGCTGCCAGCCAGGAGGCGCAGCTCCGATAGCGAATCGAACACCACGCGCGACGGCTTGAGCACGTCCACGTCCGAGAGAATCTTCAACGTCGTTTCGCTGAGCTCGACCTCGGACGGGTGGAACATCGTGTATTGCTCGTCGGGTTCGAGCGCGGTTTCCGATGGGAGCATTTCGCGCACCTCGATGCCGCTCAGGTCCCACCCATGGGATTGCGCGACACCGCGCAACTCCTGCGCCGTTTCCGACAGGGTGACATACAGCACCGATTCGCCCCGCTTCGCTCCTTCGATCAGGAATTGAAGCGCGATGGTGGTCTTGCCCGCGCCCGGCGTACCTTCGACCAGGTAGAGGCGGTTGGACGTGAGGCCGCCGCCAAGAACGTCGTCGAGTCCCGGGACGCCCACCTTCATCAGGCTTTCCTGCATGGCCGACCCGGCCGCGCCGTCGAGTTTCATTTTTTCCTCCGTCGTACGGGCAGACAATCCCTTCCGCCCTGTTCTGCTTTCGATCCGCTGCGGCCAACCTGCCGCAGACCGGGGAGCCCATGCCCGCCGGGGGATTTTTATCAACGCAGCAGCGGCGCGGCTGTAGGGCATCGCCGTTCTTCCCCAGAAGACAAAGCCACGGCGCCCTGTCGCCGTCAGGATTTATCGGGCGTCTTGCGCTCGGCGTCGCCGCGATCCTGGAGCTTCTTGTTCTCGACCTTCTTCATCATTTCCTCGCCCTCGGGGTCGGTTCCATCCAGGGGCACGGATTCTTCCTGGGTGAGTTCGGGTTCTTCGGGGGTGCGCTTGCGGGGGGGCCGGGTCGAAGGGGTGTTCATCTGGCAATCTCCTGAATGAGCGCCGATGGTCGTGCGGACGCCGCAGCGAAACGCTCAGGCAAAGACGGGAGTCGCGGTCAGCGGGCGCCGACGGCTAGGAGGCCTGCGCCAACGCGTCCACCGGTGCCTCGCTGGCCTCGATGAAAAGCCGCCGGATCATCGGGAAGCGCGCGCGCACCTGCTGCTCGATCGCGGTGATCGCATCGGCCGCGTCGCCGGTGGCCGTGCCTTCCTTGAAGTTGACGTCCACGATGGCAAGCACTTCGTCGGGGCCGATGTACATCGACAGCACCCGGCCGACGTTGCTGACGCTCGGCTGCTCCATGGCCAGGCTGCGGATCGCCCGGGCCGTCTCGGGCCGGATGCCTTCGCCGATGAGCAGCCCGCGTGCCTGGCTGATCAGCAGCACCGCCACCCCAGCCAGCAGGAGCCCGATCACCACCGAGGCCGCACCGTCGAGCACCGGCAGGTCGAGCCGGTGGCTCAGGTAGATGCCCAGTGCCGCCACGGCCAGCCCCAGCAGGGCGGCCGAGTCCTCGGCCAGCACGGTGTAGGTGGTGGGGTCCTTGCTCTGGTCCAGCGCACGCCAGAACGGCATGCCGCGCGACTGCGCGCGAAACTGCCGCAGCGCCACCAGGAAACTCGCGCCCTCGAACAGCATGGCCAGACCCAGCACCACGTAGTTCCAGGTCGGGTCCTGCATCGGCTCGGGATGGCGGATGTGCTGGATGCCCTCGTAGAACGACACGCCGCCGCCCAGTCCGAAGATGAGCACCGCGACGATCAGGCTCCAGAAGTACAGCTCCTTGCCGTGGCCGAAAGGATGCTCGACCGTTGGCGGCCGCTGGCTCAACCGGATGCCCACCAGCAGCAGGACGCCGTTGAAGGTGTCGACGGCCGAGTGGATGCCTTCGGACAGCATGGCCGAACTGCCGGTGATGCCGGCCACCACGAACTTGGTCGCGGCGATGGCCACGTTGGCCGCAATGGCGCCGTAGATCGCAAGCTTCGATTCAGCCATCAGCGGGTGCGGCCCACGGCCGCCTCCCGCCCGCCTTCAGCCTCAGGGGAGGCCAAGATAGACCCGCAGATCGTCCTTGATGGTGCCGGCGGACGCGACGGCCATGCGCAGCCGCGCCTCGCTGACGCCGAACCACTTTGTCCAGTAGTCGACCTCTTTCAGGTCGGTGATGTCGATTTTCTCGTCGTTCTGCGGAACGCGGATCTCCATATCGTCCGGCATGGGGCCTCCAAGTGGTTGGGTGACGGCAGTTTGGCGGCCGCAAAACGTCGCCGGGCCGGACGAATGCCCTGCTGCTTGCAGGACAAGTTCTACACGCCGCCCGGCAGGCCTACCCTCCGCTCCGCCTTCGGTCTGGCGTGCACCAGCGCGAGGAAATGCTCCGCGGGCTTGGTCAGCGGACGGTCCTTGCGCACGAGGCTGCCATAGGCCTCCAGCTTCTGACGGATGCGGTAGTTGACGATCTGAAGCAACCCGTGCTCGGCGTCCCTGCGCGCCATGGCCTCCGGCACCACTGCGATCATCTGTGAACGACGGATCAGGTTGACCGTGGTCAGGATGGAGCCGGTCTCGATCAGGCCCTTGGGCAGCGTCGCGTGATGGTCGCGGAACTCGTGCTCGATCAGGTCGCGCATCGGGCTGCCGGCCGGCTGCAATATCCACGGGTAGTCCAGCAGCATCTCGAACTCCACCTTGCGCTTGCGCGCCAGCGGATGATCGTTGCCGACCACCACCGCGAGCCCCTCGTCCTCGATGGCCTTGAACACGCAGTCGAAACCCGGCTGGCCGGCCAGCCGGCCGATCACCACTTCGAGCACGCCTTCGCGCAACTGCGCCAGCAGGCGGTCGCTGGTGTCGACCGCGATCTCCACCGACAGCAGCGGGAACAGCGCTTTCAGGCCAAGCAGCGCCTCGGTCAGGTGTCCGGGCGAGGCGGCCATGATGCTGCCGACGGAGAACTTGCCCGCGCTGCCGAGCCGCAGTTCGCCGAGCTCGCGGTTCAGCGCCTCCATGCTGCCGCGGATGCTGCGGAAGTAGCCGGTCACGCGCTCGCCGGCTGGATTGAGCTGCAAGCCCCGGCCGACGCGGTCGAACAGCGACTGGCCGAGCGCGCTCTCGAGTTCGTGAAGCATCTTGGTGGCCGCGGGCTGTGTCAGCCCGAGTTGCCCCGCCGCGGCACGCAGGGTGCGCCGGTCCTCGATGGCAAGGATGAGTGCGATCTGCCGCATGCGCAGCCGGTTGAGCAACTGCGGTGTGGTGTCCTGCTTGTCGATGGAGCCCATTTTGTTTGATCACTTCCGGTTATTGATCGATCAAGAGCTTTCAGTTTACGAGGATCAATCGCCTCCCTACGATTGGCTCCGAGGATTTTGAAAGAACAGTCGGAGACAAGCAGATGAAAAGAACGCTCATGGCCGCCGCGGCGGCCGGGCTGCTGGCATTCGCGGCCGGCGCCGCACAGGCCCAGGAGTGGCCGGCACGCCCCATCAAGATCTATGTCGGCTCAGCGCCAGGCGGCGGCACCGACGCCATGGCCCGCGCGGTGGCCGACCGGCTCGGCCCCCTGCTCAAGCAGCCGGTGGTGGTCGACAACCGGCCCGGCGCATCGAACACTCTCGCGGCCGACGCCACGGCCAAGTCCACCGACGGCTACACGATGGTGATGGGCGTGGTCACGGCGCATGCGATTGCGCCGCACTTGCTCAAGCTCAACTACGACAGCAACCGCGATCTGGTGCCGGTGGCTTTCGTCGGCGCGGTGCCCAACGTGCTGGTGGTGAGCAACAGCGTGCCGGCCGATTCGGTGCAGGCGCTGGTCAAGCTCGCGAAGAGGGAGCCGGGCAAGCTCAACTACGCGACCAGCGGCGCGGGCAGCACGCAGCACATTGCGGCCGAGATGTTCAAGGACGCGGCGGGCATCGACCTCGTCCACGTGCCGTACAAGGGCAGCGGCCCGGCGCTGATTGATCTCGTCGGCGGCCAGGTGCAGCTGAGCTTCGACACCATGCCTTCGGTGATCGGGCAGATCCGCAACAACAAGGTGCGCGCGCTCGCCGTGACCACGCCAAAGCGCAACCCGCAACTGCCCAATGTTCCGACGCTGGCCGAGGCGGGCGTGCCGAACATCGAGATGAGCGCCTGGTACGGCATCTACATGCCGGCCGCAACGCCCCAGGCGGTGCAGGACAAGGTGCACGACGCCGTGAACCAGGTGCTTGCCATGCCCGAGACCAAGACCCGCCTCGACGCCATCGGCGCCGAGATCACGCCGATGACCCAGGCGCAGTTCGCGCAATTCCATGCCGCTGAATACAAGCGCTTTGGCGACGTCATCAAGAAGAACCACATCAAGCTCGATTAGGCCCACTCCGATGAACATGCAAGCCCTCCCCGTCGTTGCCCTCACCCTGGGCGACCCCGCCGGCATCGGCCCCGAGCTGATCGCGCGGCTCCTGGCCCGGTCCGACGCCACCGCGAACGCGAACATCGTGCTGGTCGGCGATCGCTGGCTGTGGGAAGACGGCCAACGCATCGCAGGCGTCTCGGTCGCCACCGACGAGGTGACGGCATTGGCCGAAATGCGGAGCCGCACGAGCACGGCGCGTCCGGCCTTCCTGGCGGTGCAGAGCATCGATCCGGCGCTGGTGCAGCGCGGCCGTGCCGCGGCGCCGGCCGGGCGCGCGGTGCTGAAGGTGCTCGACCAGTGCATGGACGCGACTCTGGCGGGCGAGGTCGATGCGATCTGCTTCGCGCCGCTCAACAAGCAGGCCATGAAGATCGGCGGCATGCAGCACGAAGACGAGCTGCACCACTTCGCGGATCACCTGGGCGTGACCGGCTACTTCTGCGAGTTCAACACGCTGGGCGAGCTCTGGACCTCGCGCATCTCGTCGCACGTGCCGCTGAAGGACGTGGCTGGCTACCTGAGCGTGGAGCGGGTCGAGCAGGCGGCCGAGCTGATCTACCGCTCGCTGCTGGCCAACGGCGTGGCCGAGCCCAAGGTCGCAATCGCGGCCTTCAATCCGCATGGCGGTGACGGCGGCGTGTGCGGGCGCGAAGAGGTCGAGATCATCGAGCCGGCCGTCAGGGCCCTGCAGGCACGCAGCTGGCCCACCGAGTCTCCCTTCCACGGCCCGTTCCCGGCCGACACCATCTTTCTCAAGGCGCAGGCCGGCGAGTACCAGGCAATCGTGACCATGTACCACGACCAGGGCCAGATCGCGATCAAGCTGCTTGGCTTCAGCCGCGGCGTCACGGTGCAGGGGGGATTGCCGATTCCGATCACCACGCCCGCGCACGGCACCGCCTACGACATCGCAGGCCAGGGTAAGGCCAGCGCCGAAGCCATGTGGCAGGCGTTCCGGATCGCCGGCCGCATGGGCGCCGCGCGCCTGCGCAACGCCGCCGCCGCCACCGCGGCATGACCGAAACAACCATCACCCACCAAGAGCAACCGACATGAAGATCAAATCCGTCCGCGCCCGTGTTTTCGAATGGAAGGGCAAGACCGTTCCGCCGCAGGGCAACTTCTGCTCCAACGCAATGGACCTGCTGTACGCACCGCAGGAAACCATGAGCACCTTCCGCTTCCATTCGTGGACCGTGGTCGAGATCGAGACCGACGACGGCATCGTGGGCCTCGGCAACGTGGCGCTCGCGCCGGCCATTGCCAAGGCCATCATCGACCAGTACCTGGCTCCGCTGGTCATTGGCCAGGACCCGTGGGACTACGAATACCTGTGGCAGCGCATGTACCGCGCCACGCACGCCTGGGGCCGCAAGGGCGTGACGATGGCCGCTATCTCGGCGGTCGACCTCGCGATCTGGGACATCCTGGGCAAGTCGGTCAACAAGCCGGTGTTCAAGCTGCTGGGCGGCCGCACCAAGGAAAAGATTCCCTGCTACTACTCCAAGCTCTACCACACCGACCTGAATGAAATGCAGGCCGAGGCGCAGAAGTTCCTCGACCAGGGCTTCACCGCGTTCAAGATGCGCTTCGGCTACGGCCCGGCGCACCTGCAGAAGGGCGTGGCCGAAAACCTCAAGTCGGTCGAGGCGGTGCGCGAAGTCATCGGCTACGACAACGACCTGATGCTCGAGTGCTACATGGGCTGGAATCTCGAGTACGCCAAGCGCATGCTGCCCAAGCTCGAGAAGTTCCAGCCGCGCTGGCTGGAGGAGCCGGTGATCGCCGACGACATCGACGGCTACGCCGAGCTGAACCAGCTCACCAGCATTCCGATCTCGGGCGGCGAGCACGAGTTCTCGCTCTACGGCTTCAAGCAGCTCCTGGACCGCAAGGCGGTGTCGGTGGTGCAGTACGACACCAACCGCGTGGGCGGCATCACGGCGGCGCACAAGATCAACGCGCTGTGCGAGGCCTACAGCGTGCCGGTGATCCCGCATGCGGGCCAGATGCACAACTACCACCTGACGATGAGCACGCTGGCTTCGCCGATGAGCGAGTACTTCCCGATGCACGACGTGGAAGTGGGCAACGAACTGTTCTATTACATCTTCGACGGCGAGCCGGTGGCCGAGAACGGCTTTCTGCAGCTGGACGACAACAAGCCGGGCCTGGGCCTCACGCTGAAGACCGAGTTCCTCAAGGACTTCAACATCGTCGAGTGACGGTGCAACAGCCATGTCCCTGCCCCGCTCCCAAGCCCGCGTGATCCGGCTCCATGCCGATGACGATGTCGTGATCTCGCTCGACCAGCTGGTCGCGGGCACGCACATCGAAAGCGAAAACGTGGCCGTGGCCGGACTGATTCCGCCGGGCCACAAGATGGCCACGCGCGCCATCGAGCCGGGCGATGCGGTGCGCCGCTACGGGCAGATCATCGGCTTTGCGAGCCGGCCCATTCGCGCAGGACAGCACGTGCACACGCACAACCTCGCGATGGGCGACTTCACGCGCGACCACGCGCATGCGGTCAGTGCGCGCCCGACGCTACACGCCGCCGAGCCCGCAACCTTCGAAGGCATCGTGCGCGAAGACGGGCGCGTCGCCACGCGCAACTACATCGGCATCCTCACCTCGGTGAACTGCTCGGCCACGGTGGCGCGCGCCATCGCGGACCGCTTCAGGCGCGATATCCATCCCGAGATGCTGGCACCGTTCCCCAACATCGACGGCGTGGTGGCGCTCACGCACGGTGGGGGCTGCGCGGTCGACCCTGACGGCGAAGGACTCGCTATCCTGCAGCGCACGCTGGGCGGCTACGCCTGCCATCCCAACTTTGCGAGCGTGCTGGTCATCGGCCTGGGCTGCGAGACCAACCAGGTGTCCACACTGCTGGCCACGCAGGGCCTGGCGGACAGCGCGCGCCTGCAAAGCTTCACGATCCAGGACACAGGCGGCACGACCAAAACCATCGCACGCGGCATCGAGCTGATCCAGCAGATGCTGCCGCAGGCCAACGCGGTGCGGCGGCAGACCGTGCCCGCGAGCCACTTGGTCGTCGGCCTCCAGTGCGGCGGCTCCGACGGCTACTCGGGCATCTCGGCCAACCCGGTACTCGGTGCGGCGGTCGACCTGCTGGTGGCGCACGGCGGCACGGCCATCCTGTCGGAAACGCCGGAGATCTACGGCGCCGAGCACCTGCTGACACGCCGCGCGCAAACGCCCGACATCGGCCGCAAGCTGGTCGAGCGCATCCGCTGGTGGGAAGCCTACTGCGCGCGCAATGGCGCGGCGATGGACAACAACCCTTCGGCCGGCAACAAGGCCGGCGGCCTGACGACGGTGCTCGAGAAGTCGCTGGGCGGCATCGCGAAGGCGGGCTCGACCAATCTCGTCGATGTGTACGAGTACGCGCAACCGGTGCGGGCCCGCGGGCTGGTGTTCATGGACACGCCGGGCTACGACCCGATCTCGGCCACCGGCCAGGTGGCGGGCGGCGCCAACCTGATCTGCTTCACCACGGGACGCGGCTCCGCCTACGGTTGCGCGCCCTCGCCCTCTTTCAAGCTCGCGACGAACACCGCGCTGTGGGAGCGGCAGTCGGACGACATGGACCTGAACTGCGGCGAGGTGCTCGACGGCACGCGCAGCATCAAGGAACTCGGCGCCCGGCTGTTCCAGATGCTGCTCGACACGGCCTCGGGCCAACCCTCGCGCAGCGAGCTCCACGGCTACGGCCAGCAGGAGTTCGTGCCCTGGCAAATCAGCGTGGTCACCTGACCCGAAACTTCTTTCACCACACCATGACAACCACCCGCCCTGCCCGCTTTCGCGGCATCTTCCCCGTCGTTCCGACGCCGTTCACCGAAAGCGGCGAACTCGATCTGGCAAGCCAGAAGCGCTGCGTCGACTTCATGATCGACGCCGGCTCCGACGGCCTGTGCATCCTGGCCAATTTTTCAGAGCAATTTTTGCTGTCGGACGACGAGCGCGAGGTGCTCACGCGCACGGTGCTCGAGCACGTCGCAGGCCGGGTGCCGGTGATCGTGACCACGACGCATTTCAGCACCACGGTGTGCGCTGAACGAAGCCGCCGCGCACAGGCCATGGGCGCCGCCATGCTCATGGTGATGCCGCCCTACCACGGCGCCACCTTCCGCGTGCCCGAGCCGCAGATCCACGAGTTTTATGCACGCCTGTCGGATGCGGTGGACATTCCCATCATGGTGCAGGATGCGCCGGCTGCCGGCACGCCGCTGTCGGCCGCGTTCCTCGCGAAGATGGCACGCGAGATCGAGCATGTCGCCTACTTCAAAATTGAAACGGCAGGTGCGGCGTCAAAGCTGCGCGAACTGATCCGCCTTGGCGGCGATGCAGTCGAAGGACCGTGGGACGGCGAAGAAGCGATCACGCTGCTGCCCGACCTTGATGCCGGCGCCACCGGTTCGATGACCGGCGGCGGCTACCCGGATGGCATTCGCCCGATCATCGAAGCGCACCGCGCCGGCGACCGAGATCAGGCCTTTGCGCTCTACCAGCGCTGGCTGCCGCTCATCAACCACGAGAACCGGCAGTCGGGCTTTCTCGCGGCCAAGGCGCTGATGAAGGAAGGCGGCGTGATCGCCTGCGAAGCACCGCGCCACCCCTGGCCCGCGATGCACCCGGAGACCCGCAAGGGCCTGATCGAGACCGCGCGGCGGCTCGACCCGCTGGTGCTGCGCTGGGCGCGCTGAACAAGAAAGCCCCGATGCAAAACCACGACAACCTGATCAACGGCGAATGGCGCGCCGGCGCCAGCTACAGCCCCAACCTGAACCCCAGCAACCTCGGCGACGTGCTGGGCCAGTACGCCCAGGGCAGCGCCGCCGATGTCGAGGCCGCCGTGGCCGCCGCCACCGCCGCCTTCCCCGCCTGGGCCACCGGCAGCATCCAGGCGCGCTCCGATGCCCTGGACAAGATCGGCACCGAGATCCTGGCGCGCAAGGAAGAACTGGGCACCCTGCTGGCCCGCGAAGAAGGCAAGACCCGCGCCGAAGGCATCGGCGAAGCCACCCGCGCCGGCCAGATCTTCAAGTTCTTCGCCGGCGAATGCCTGCGCCTGGCGGGCGAGCTGCTGCCCTCGGTGCGCCCGAACATCGGTGTGGAGATCACCCGCGAGCCCGTGGGCGTGGTGGGCCTCATCACCCCCTGGAACTTCCCCATCGCATTCCGGCCTGGAAGATCGCCCCGGCGCTGGCTTTTGGCAACTGCGTGGTTCTGAAGCCCGCCGACCTGGTGCCCGGCTGCGCCTGGGCGCTCTCGGAGATCATCAGTCGCTCGGGCATTCCCGCCGGCGTGTTCAACCTGGTGATGGGCCGCGGCAGCGTGATCGGCAATGCGCTGGTCGGCCACCCCGGCATCCATGCCATCAGCTTCACGGGTTCCGTGGGCGTGGGGCGCAACATCGCCGTGCAGTGCGTGACGAACCACAAGAAGGTGCAGCTGGAGATGGGCGGCAAGAACCCGCAGGTCATCCTGGACGACGCCGACCTGGCCCAGGCGGTGGAACTGAGCGTGCAAAGCGCCTTCTACTCCACCGGCCAGCGCTGCACGGCCTCCAGCCGGCTGATCGTGACCGAAGGCATCTACCCCAAGTTCATCGAGGCGATGAAGGCCCGCATGGCCAAGATCAAGGTGGGCGATGCGCTGGCCCAGGGCACGGACATCGGGCCGGTGTCGTCGAAGTCGCAGCTGGACCAGGACCTGGAGTACGTGGCCATCGGCAAGGGCGAAGGCGCCACGCTGGCCGCGGGCGGCGAGCTGCTGAAGCTGGAGACGGACGGCTACTACATGTCGCCGGCGCTTTTCAGCGAATCGGCCGCGGCCATGCGCATCAACAAGGAAGAGATCTTCGGGCCGGTGGCCAGCGTGATCCGGGTGAAGGACTACGAGGAAGCGCTGGCCACGGCCAACGACACGGAGTTCGGCCTGTCGGCGGGGATCGCGACCACGAGCCTGAAGCATGCGACGCACTTCAAGCGCCACAGCCAGGCGGGCATGGTGATGGTGAACCTGCCCACGGCGGGGGTGGACTACCACGTGCCGTTCGGCGGGCGCAAGGGCTCCAGCTACGGGCCGCGCGAGCAGGGCAAGTATGCGCAGGAGTTCTTCACGACGGTGAAGACGGCTTATACGTTGGCTTGATGTTCGGAAAAGTGCACGCTTCGCCAGCCTGGCTGACGCTCGTGTAACCAAGCTTTTCGACTCGTTTTGCTAAGCTGGCGACCCTTCGCGGCCGATCGCCATCACTTCGCATCTTCATGAAAATAGCCACCTGGAACGTCAACTCCCTCACTGCCCGCCTGCAGCATGTGCTCGACTGGCTCATCGCCAATCCCGTCGATGTGCTGTGCCTGCAGGAACTGAAGATGAGCGACGACAAGTTTCCCCTCGACGTGCTCAAGTCGGCCGGCTACGAGGCGGCCGTCTTCGGACAAAAAACCTACAACGGCGTCGCCATCCTGAGCCTTGCGCCCGTGAGCGACGTGGCGAGAAACATCGGCGGCTTTACGGATGACCAGTCGCGCGTGATTGCCGCGACCATCGAGACACCCCGCGGTCCGCTGCGCGTGGTGAACGGCTACTTCGTCAACGGCCAGGCGCCGGGCACCGAGAAGTTCGAATACAAGATGGGCTGGCTGCGCGCCCTGCGTGAATGGCTGCGCGCCGAAATGGCAGCGCATCCGAACTTGGTGCTGCTGGGCGATTTCAATATCACGCCGGAAGACCGCGACAGCTACGATCCGGTCGGCCTGGCCGAAACCATCCATCACACCACCGAGGAGCGCGAGCAATTCAAGGCGCTGCTGCAGCTCGGCCTGGTCGACAGCTTCCGCCTCTTCGAGCAGCCCGAGAAGAGCTACTCGTGGTGGGACTACCGGATGCTCGGCTATCAGAAGAACCGGGGCCTCCGGATCGATCACATCCTGGTGAGCGAGCCGCTGGTGCCGCGCGCCAAAGCCTGCATCATCGACCGCGTCCCGCGCAAATGGGACAAACCAAGCGACCACGCTCCCGTGGTGCTCGAACTCGATCAAACCGCCCAATGACCATGGTGAACATCCGCACCCTCGCACTCCTTGCCGCGGCGCTGGCACTTGCCGGCTGTTCGGCACTCAAGCCGGCTGACAAGGCCGATGACGGCAAATCGGCCACTTCCGCGCCCGACGAAGTGGCGAGCCCGAGAACCGACGTGCCGACGGTGCGCCTGATCACCGCGCAAACGCCCGCGGTGCGAGCCTATCGCAAGACGGGCGCGCGACGGATCTACAACGCCTATCCGCAGCGCATCTACAAAGGAAAAATCCCCCCGCTGGTCTACGCGGTGGTAGTGGTTGAAACCGACCTGGACGCCGATGGCAACGTGAAGAACGTGACGTTCAGCCGCATACCGAGCCATGCTCCCGAAGTGCCGCCGAAGATCGCGGAACTCATCAAGGCGGCGTCTCCGCTGCCCAGCCCTGGCCGCTTGGGTGGTCACACGTACGTGGACACCTGGCTCTGGGACAAGAGCGGGAACTTCCAGCTCGACTCGCTGACCCTGGGCCAGCGAAGCAGGTAACTAGGCTCGCCCCCAGTCTTCGCGCACTTCGTGTCGCTTCGCCAACCCCCTACCGGGGGCGATACCAGCGGCCCGGCGAAGCCGGTTCCGCGGTATCCCTGGAAGGAGCCAGGCGCTCGCTTGTGAAGCTCTGCTTACTCGATACCCAGCTCCTGGATTTTCCGGGTGATGGTGTTGCGGCCGATGCCCAGCTTCTGGGCGGCTTCGATGCGGCGGCCGCGGGTGTTGGCGAGAGCGGTGAGGATGAGGCGCGATTCGAAACGCCGCGAGAGCACGTCCCAGACGTCGGTGCGGCCGGCTGCGAGCAGGGCCTGGGCCTCGACCTCGAGGCCGCTCTCCCAACTGCTTGCGCCGACGAGGCCTTCGGCGGGCTCCGACGGGGCTCCGGCCAGGATTGTTTCGCGCTCGGGGCTAGACGGTGAAAACTGCGGCACGGGTTGCGCAGGCGTTGCGGCACCGGTCGGCTCCCCGGCCGAGACCTGAGGGCCAGCCGCTGCGGCCATGACTTCAGGCGGCAGGTCCTTGGCTTCGATGAGCTGCGCCGGAGCCATGACGGTAAGCCAATGGCAGATGTTCTCCAGCTGGCGCACATTACCCGGGAAGCTGAAGGCGGCGAGCCTGGCCAATGCGGCGTCGGAAATGCGCTTGGGCTCGACGCCGAGCTGGCGCGCGCTCACCTGCAGGAAGTGGCGCGTGAGTGCGGGCACGTCTTCGCCGCGCTCGCGCAGGGCCGGCAGCCGCAGGCGGATCACGTTGAGGCGGTGGAACAGGTCTTCGCGGAAGCCGCCGAGCTTGACTCGCTGCTCCAGGTCCTGGTGCGTGGCCGCGATGACGCGCACGTTGGCCTTGACCGAGTTGTGGCCGCCCACGCGGTAGAAATGCCCATCGCTCAGCACGCGCAAGAGGCGCGTCTGCAGGTCGAAAGGCATGTCGCCGATTTCGTCCAGAAAGAGCGTGCCGCCTTCGGCCTGTTCGAAGCGGCCGCGGCGCATGGTCTGGGCGCCGGTGAAAGCCCCGCGCTCGTGGCCGAACAGTTCGCTCTCGAGCAGGTCCTTGGGGATGGCCGCGGTGTTGATGGCCACGAACGGGCCGTTGGCGCGCGGCGAATGCTTGTGCAGCGCACGTGCCACCAGTTCCTTGCCTGAGCCCGATTCGCCGGTGATGAGCACCGTGACGTTGCTTTGCGAGAGCCGGCCGATAGCGCGGAACACGTCCTGCATGGCGGGCGCCTGGCCCAGCATTTCCGGCGCGGCGACCATGCGCTCCTCGGCCACTTCTTCGCGCTGGCTTTCGTCGACGGCGCGTCGGATGAGCTCGACCGCGCGCGGCAGGTCGAAGGGCTTGGGCAGGTATTCAAAGGCACCGCCCTGGAACGCCGAGACGGCGCTGTCGAGGTCGGAGAAGGCGGTCATGATGATGACCGGCAAACCGGGGTGCTTGGCCTTGATCTTGTCGAGCAGGTCGAGCCCGGAGCCGCCGGGCATGCGGATGTCGCTCACCAGGACCTGGGGGCCCTGCTGCTCGTCTTCGTCGGCGAGTTCGAGGGCGGCGAGCACCTCGCGCGTGTTGGTGAAACTGCGCGTGGGCAAGTCTTCGCGCAGCAAGGCCTTCTCGAGCACGAAGCGGATCGATTGGTCGTCATCAACTATCCAGATCGGCTTCATGCATCTCCTTGTTGCCGTGGCTGCTAGGGCAGCGGTATCAATATTTTGAAATCGGTCCGGCCCGGGACGCTGTCGCACTCGATCACGCCGTGATGCTGTTGCACAAAGGTTTGTGCGAGCGTCAATCCCAGCCCTGTCCCGCCTTCCCGGCCCGATACGAGCGGGTAGAAGATGCGGTCCTTGATCGTGTCCGGCACTCCCGGTCCATTGTCGATGACATGCAATTCCAGTGCCAATCGATACCACTGCTTGTTGAATATGACCTGGCGGGCGATCCGCGTCCTGAAAGTGATCTGCGCATCGCCTGCCGCACGGCGCTCGGCCAGGGCCTGCGCGGCGTTGTGCACGATGTTGAGCGTGGCCTGTATGAGTTGCTCGCGGTCGCCGCGGAACTCGGGGATGGAGGGATCGAAATCGCGCTCGATGTGCAGGTCGCGCGGAAACTCCGCGAGGATGACCGAGCGCACGCGCTCGCATACCTCGTGGATGTTGACGTCCCCCACCACGTGCGGGCGCCGGTGCGGTGCCAGCAGCCGGTCGACCAGCGTCTGGAGCCGGTCGGCCTCGTGGATGATGACTTGCGTGTACTCGATGAGGTCGCGCGACTCGACTTCCATCTGCAGCAGCTGCGCCGCGCCGCGAATGCCGCCCAGCGGGTTCTTGATTTCATGCGCAAGGTTGCGGATGAGTTCCTTGTTGGCCTGCGCCTGGTCGAGCAGGCGCTCCTCGCGGTCCTGGCGCACCTGCTGCTCGAGCGGCGACATCTCGATGATGAGCTCGCCCGTCTTGTCGCCCTGGGCCAGCGTGACCTGCACCGGCATGAGCTCATGGTTGACGCGGCGCAAGAAGGCCTCGTAGCGCAGCGTGGCGAAGTCGTTGCTGCGCGCACCGTCGATGGCGGTGCGCAGCACGTGCGGCTCGTGAAAGCACGCGCCGAACTGCGAGCCTTCGAGCGTGCGGCGCGACGTGCCCAGTGCGTCTTCGAGCGCCGCGTTGGCAAACAGCACCGAGCCGTTGGTGCTGACGACCGCGATCAGCGTGGACAGCAGGTCGAAGGACTGAAAGCGCAGGCCGGCGCCAGTCGCCTTCTTCCCGAACACCATGGCTTACTGCTTGGCCGGGAGGCGGCCGAGTTCGCGGCGGATGCCTGCGATGTCGCTCTCGTTGCGCGCCAGCTCGGCCTTCATTTCGGCCACGCGATCGAGGTACTTCTGGTAGTTGCGGCCTTCGCTGCCCTGCTTCTCGGGCTCGCCGTTGTTGTATTCCTTCTGCAGCTCGGCCTGGCGGGCCTCGGCCTTCTTGAGTTCGGCCTCGAGCACGGAGCGGGCTTCGCCGTCGCGGGCGCGCTGATCGACGCCTTCGACGCGGGGGCTGCCGGCGGGTGCGCGCGCCGCGGCCTGTCCGGAACCGCTGCTCGCCGAACCGCCGCCGGAGGGCTTAGTGCCCTGCACGACGGTCACGTTGCCGCCCTCCAGGACCTTGCAGCCTTTTTGCTGCGCCACGGTCGCGTTGTTGGTGTATTCATTGCCGCAGCGCCACACGCGCTCCTGGGAGAGCGCGGGCAAGGCAGCGAGCGATGCGGCCAGAAAAATCAGTGAGGCAATCTTCATGAATATCAGTGGTGGCGCGACAAAGGTCCATTTTCCCGCAATTCGACTCTGTTGGTGACAAGATGTTCCGCGCCAACGAAAAAGGACGGCCGAAGCCGTCCTTTCTGTCTTGATTCCCCCTCAGGGGTTCGCCTTTACAGCGAGTAGTACATGTCGAATTCCACGGGGTGCGTGGCCATGCGGAAGCGCGTGACTTCCTGCATCTTGAGCTCGATGTACGCGTCGATGTAGGCATCGGTGAACACGCCGCCCTTGGTCAGGAACGCACGGTCCTTGTCGAGGTATTCCAGAGCCTGGTCGAGGCTGTGGCACACGGTCGGGATCAGCGCGTCTTCTTCCGGCGGCAGGTGGTAGAGGTCCTTGCTGGCGGCTTCGCCCGGATGGATCTTGTTTTCCACGCCGTCGAGGCCGGCCATCAGCAGTGCAGCAAAGCCGAGGTACGGGTTCATCAGCGGATCGGGGAAGCGCGCTTCGACGCGGCGGCCCTTCGGGTTGGCCACGAACGGGATGCGGATCGAAGCCGAGCGGTTCTTGGCCGAATAGGCCAGCTTCACCGGGGCTTCGAAGCCGGGCACCAGGCGCTTGTAGCTGTTGGTGCCGGGGTTCGTGATGGCGTTCAGGGCACGGGCGTGCTTGATGATGCCGCCGATGTAGTGCAGCGCGAAGTCCGAGAGGCCTGCATAGCCGTCGCCGGCGAACAGGTTCTTGCCGTCCTTCCAGACCGACTGGTGCACGTGCATGCCGGAGCCGTTGTCGCCGACGATGGGCTTGGGCATGAAGGTGGCGGTCTTGCCGTAGGCGTGGGCCACGTTGTGGATCACGTACTTCTGCAGCTGGACCCAGTCGGCGCGCTGAACCAGCGTGCTGAACTTGGTGCCGAGTTCCATCTGGCCGGCGTTGGCCACTTCATGGTGATGCACTTCGACCGGGATGCCGAGGGATTCGAGCACCAAGCACATTTCCGAGCGCATG
>Ga0209282_1000276_pt1 | contig 25546 bp, 7 predicted proteins | sample Mtrugardesep15_FD_187529 | JGI IMG/M metagenome (GOLD analysis project Ga0209282, IMG submission 187529) | Root nodule microbial communities of legume samples collected from California, USA - M. trunc garden sep15 (SPAdes) (version 2) | ecosystem: Host-associated > Plants > Roots > Nodule...
TTTTTTTTTTTTTTTTTTTTTTTATTGTTGTCCTTTTTGTTACTGAATTTTCGAGCTTTATTGCAGTGATTGTTGGAGAAATTGCAAATTTTGTGGCATACATTTATGCGCCGGCGGTGCTTGTTACTCCACTTGGTGCTTTGAGTATTATTGTTAGGTAACCAATGTTGTTTGGTTTTGACTGAATTGATTTTGTAAATTTGATTCTGAGTTTAATTTAAAGTGATTTATGTTTGAGTACATTCATGTAAAATTGAGTTGAACAATAAATTTAAGACTAGAAATTAGTTGTAGACATAAAAACTCCAAATTTTAGCTTTGAGTTAAAATCAATTTTACTTGAGATTATTCAAAAAAGTCAAAATTAGTTAGACACCTATGGAATCAATTTTGACTCATCCAAAATTGGAGCCGAACATACACTTGGATTCTCGTTGTGTAGTTTCCCCTTTTGCTTTTTAAGCTTTGAATTTGAACCCGATCTACTTTTGTTTGTTTTCTGCTTGTGGAAATGGCTAGTGTAGTGCTGTATTGGCTCATTTCATGTTGGGTGAGAAGTTACAGAAAATGGGCATGCTTGGGTGTCTTTTATGCATTGTTGGGTCCACTGAGATCGTGCTCCATGCACCCCAAGAGAAGTCTCTTACTTCTGTGCTAGAAATATGGCGTTTGGCTGTTCAACCAGGTATGCTGCTGCTGAAGGATATTTTTGATTTTTGATTTGAAAAACCGTTTTTTTATACTAAATTATGATATTACTGTTTTCTGTTGTGGCTTCCAGCATTTCTCTTGTACACAGCCTCGGCCATGGCTTTGGCATTGTTTCTGATTCTGTATTGTGCACCTCGCTATGGCCAAACTAACATCTTCGTTTATATTGGAATATGCTCCATAATTGGATCCTTGACTGTAAGTGACTCTTCCCATCCAATTCACCTTAAACATTCTAGCTGTTGACAAAATTCAATAGTGGAGGGGATCTTTTGATTTACACTTCTCAACTGATAAAATATCTCTTTTCTCATCTCAGGTCATGAGCGTAAAAGCGATTGGCATTGCTATTAAACTTACATTAGATGGTGCAAACCAGTTTCTCTACTTTCAGACATGGATTTTTACAATGGTCGCCATTTCCTGCATCATTACCAGTTTAAATTACCTTAATATGGTCAGCATCACTCGACATTTTTTATGTTAATATATTTTTCGGCATGGTTAGTTTTCAATTATGTGTAGCATCTGCTTTTATTTAGTATAAGAAACTTGCATGTGAATTTAAGAAACTTGTTTGCTACGAGCTTATTTATAAGTTCTAGATGTAACCTCTCAGTTGACTGGACCACCAGAACTGATAAAATCTTGAAGTCCTGATTCCCAAATTTTGAATTAAAAATTGTTGTTTCCATGCCGTTCAGTTGTCATAACTTGCTTGTTAGTTTTCTGGGAATTTGTGATCTGGGCATCTGTGGTGATAGACTCTTGTATGACTGGCATTTCAGGCATTGGATACTTTCAACACAGCAGTCGTTTCTCCAATCTACTATGCCTTGTTCACATCTTTTACAATATTAGCCAGCGCAATTATGTTTAAGGTTGGTATTTATTTTATTCGAACGAAGTAAATAATGCATCTTAGGAGTAAATGTTTTGGATCAATTACTCAACTATCTGTTGTAATCCTGTTGTACTCTTCTCATTTAGGACTATTCTGGACAAAGTATAAGCAGCATTGCATCGGAGCTATGTGGTTTCATCACCGTTTTGTCTGGAACAACTGTATTGCACAGTACCAGAGTACCAGATCCTCCAGTCAGTACAGGTAAGGCCTAATGCACTTCGGGGAGGATCCCTTTGATTATGCAAGTCCTCATAATTATATGTGCCATTTTATTGAGCTGCAACCTAAAACTAGTAAAATTTAATACAACCCCATTTCTTAGTCCTCAGTCAGAATATTGCTTATGTTTTCTTGTTAACTACTGGCTCAATTGCGATATATGAGTAGCCATGCAACAAACATTTGATGCTTTCTTTTTCATATAAAATATTAGTAAAGTTAAAGGGGCTCTTGGTGCAAGAGTCCGAGTTGCTACCATGTGACTACAAGGTCACATATACTTAGCTTCTTGTAAATGCAAGATAAGGTTGCCTACAATAGGCCTACAACTGGTTTGAACCTTCCCTAGACTCCACCATGACGGAGCTTTATAGAATTAAGCTGTCATTTTGTTTTTTCGAATACAGTACTGTAGTAAAAAGGGAGAAATTTAATCGGGAAACATGATGAAAATGATTATATCATGGTAGTCAAATCGGGTATCGTGTATTGTAGCGTATCCTGTATCGTAAGATGCATGAACAAACAAAAAAATATGACTTAAAATATCATATATGAACTCCAAAATAGTTCAAATATCATATATAAATTTCAAGATACTTCAAAACCGAAGTCATAAACAAAAGTAAATAACATAAAGCATCCTTAATTCAATCAAAATCAAACATAACTCCAAATTCTAAGGATTCCGCCCCATTTGTGAATGAGCAGAGAGAAACAGAGTAGTGAAGAAACATAGAGATAAAGAACAGACAAACAGATCATGGAGAAAGAGAGATAAAGAGCATATATATATATATATATATATATATATATATATATATATATATATATATATATAGATCTAGAGAGAAACAGAGGTAGTGTGGAATGTTGTAAAGTACAAGAACGTGTGCAGCTTTTGGGAACAGTTCCAATTTAATTGGAAGGATACAAAACAAAACCCTATAACAGAAAGCAGTTCACCCTGTAATATTTGGTTGGTTCACCCAATCCCGACCCGTTTCTAGTACCGACCCATGTAAAAAAAAGTTTTTTTTTTCTTTTGCCGGGCTGCGCAACCTAATCCAGTTTCTGCAAGTGAAACGTGAATGTCACAGTATCATAAGATACTAGATCGAATCGGGATATGCCTGCGATACATTGTCATTTGGGATACAGACCGTCCCTGATACATATCGCCCATGGCTGATTTCGTATCGTATCGGGATACGTATCACTGGATTATATATTTTGTACACATATTTTTAGTTAGGTGTTTCTAAACCTGAATAATATCATAGATTGCCGTGATGATGACAACTTGTGAGAAAATGTGCCAGTGTCCTGACCTGTTTAGCCATTTAAGAACGGATTTTTTATTTTAAACATCAGCAATAGAACCTCCCAATGAAAACTTAGTTTCCAAAAACAAATAAAATAACCTCCTCATGAAACTACCATGAACAAAGCACCATAGAGAAGCCAAAATGCCGTCTTATAACATAGTGAGGGAAAAGAAATAGGAACAACCGAACAACACCCAAATCTTATTTTATGTCAAAACATTTAAAATCATAAAGAACTACCCTGTCACGAAAGGGCATGCCTAGTTTTTGCTAGTCTTATTTATTAGAGGGATATGTATTAAATTAAAGGAGTTGTGCTGTATGGGCTGTGTGACAGAAATGTCGAAATGTACTCTACCATTTGAGCGACCACTATTAAGATGCATTGATAGAGGTAGAGCCTTCAATGTTTATCTGGAAACCTAGTATGATAAAAAAGACGGGGAATAGCATAATTGGTTTGTAAGCCTCTTGTCATAAGATTTTTCATTTTCCACTCTATCATTTAGGTTCTTTTATTTGTGACTTGTGAGCAGTGTTCATACATATTTTTTGCTTTTTACTAAACAAATTTGTTATAAACTAAGATCAGGCTTGTAATGGCCACTCTTGTACCGAGTGCTTGTCATTGTACCAAAGAAAGTAGGCTACTTAGTTGATGTTAAGTTTGATTAAATCTTTTATCTTTCCTGTACTTGTTGATGAATGTTCCTTTTATGTCGATAAGGGGTCTTAAAATGATATTTAGTTTTCAAAACTCGACAACATGAGTTTTAAGCCTAGTCCTTATTATAGCAATATTTGATTTTTCCCGCATAATATGCTTATGCTTAGTTGATAGATCTATGGGGTTTATTTCTTCACAGGAAATTACTACTGTTATATAAGTATTGTTATGATGATGACTGTAAAGTGAACCAAGCCTTGTAGGTTGAGTTAAGATGTCTTCTGTGGCTGTTATTCAGAGTTGAATTCTTTACATATGTTTAAATCCATCACTTTTCCAATCAAAGACTCGTTTTCTTTCCAGCTTCCATGATTCACTTTCTAGACATGGGCTCTGTTTGGTAAAAAATAGCGGATAACTAATAAGCTAGCTTAATGCGGATGAACTTATAGCGGGTAGTATAAGCTAGCTGATAACAGATAAGCTAGCTGATTGAATTTGCAGTGTTTCGGTCAAATTAGTTGTTGAACTAGCTCATAAATACGAAATTACATAAAAAAGATGTTTAATTAATATTTAATTTTTTTTCAATCAAGACAACAAGGGTAAAATTGAGAGAGAGAAAAATGATAAGCTATGACCTACTGAATTAGCTTATCAAAAAATACTTTAGGATAGTAAAAATAAGCTATAAACTCGTGAGAAAATGACGGTTACCAAACATGTATTTTTTAGTCATATGAACTTATAAGTTATAAGCTAGCTTAGTGTGCTTGCCAAACAGACCCTTGCGATACATACTTTTTTTTAACTCGGAAAGCTGAAAGCACCTGTAGCTTCAAATTAGTTTGCATAAATGCATATAAACCTATGTCATGGAGAATGTTAGAAAATGAAGGATCATTAGATTTCAAACAAACATGTTTGGTTTGAGAGCACACAGTCAACATTCAGGACACACTGGGTTTTCTTAGTGTAAGTATATATATTTTGGTGGTGAAATTGTATGTAACTTAAGTTGAGAGGCTAATGCTGTCTCCACAAATGTACTTTTAATCTTCCTTTCTGAACAAACTCTGAGAATTTGCCTAAATCATTCATCATCAGTGCAGATGTGTACAGTCCCTTGTCTCCAAAAGTATCATGGTATATCCAAGGCAATGGTGAACAATGGAAACAGAAGGAAGACGATGGACCGCCCCTTAATTTAATTAAGATCATCCAGCAAGATCATTTCAAGTGATACTGAAATCTTAAACTGGTAGGACAATAAATTACATCCATTCATTGAGTTAGCAGGGCCATATTTTCTCATTGTCAGGGCTATTCGGCTTAGTTACTGTATGAAGCAGAAATATGGCCGGCCTTTGTACATTAAAAAAAAGAAAGAAATGTAGCTGTGTTATAGGGTTTGTCTCTGTGATCCATCCATTTGGTTTAGCAAGAGATTCAAAAGAAATCTATCACATTGTGTAGCAAGACAGAGGTCGTGCTTTTTTTGTGTGATTTTATTCATTGATATCATATCCAATCAAAGCTTGGGTTCTATCATCTGAAACTAAGGTGGTGTTTCACCAAGTTTGTATTTGTTGTACAACCTGTTTTGTTTAGTTGTTGTATATTAATTTCTATCCTTTACCCTTTTCCTTTCCCCATATGTATTTTCTTTTTTCCCCCACCCTCCATTTTTTTTTGACAAGTTAACTGAATTATTTAAACAACCAAGATAACTACAGTGTATATGCTGGCTGATCATTGCAATTTTAAATATTATAGTGATTGAACCTTTTAATAAGGTGGTAATGATGTATGTAATATTTATGTTTTTATTCAACTGTTGACCAAAAAATGTTTGGAGATCATTAAAGTTCTTAAACAATGATTTTTGGAAACCCACTTGAGTTGATCCGGTAGTGTTGGCTTGAGATCTTGGAGTGTGTTCCTCTTCAAGGTATCAGATTTGATTTTTTTTATAACAATTTGCGTGAGTTAGTTTAACTTCTTAAAAATATTTTTGAGTTGAAAACTCCCATGGCATGCACAAGAAGGAATAATTGAAGTTGAATAAGAGGATTGTCGCATAAAATATATGGAATTGTATGAATATTAATTGGAGGATATGGAAGTATTTTTTTTTCAAGTTAAAAAAAAATCAAATGTAAAGAAAAAACTTGAAATTACTTTTTGAAGAATGAAGTTGTTCCTTTTGTTTTTTGCAATAAATTAGCAGACAATTAAAGAAAGACACCAAATTATGGTTTTTTTGGTTACATAAATTCAAAATTATGTTGCCAACAAGTGAAAATAGCTTTTTTATATTTTTGAAAAATAAAATATCGAGGTGTTTGAAGTGCTTATTTAATAACTATTTATTGTACAAGGGCTTATGTATAACCTATTTTTACAATTAAAGAGAAAATTACGTTGAACCTATATTTTTAATGAAAAATTATGACAAACTTTGCATGAGCTGGAAAGAACTTGTAAAAATAAGGTGTGTACAAAAATATGCTCAAACAAAATGTACTTATCTATTTTTCTTTTTCAAAAAAAAATAAAAATACTAATCTCAAATGTTAATTTTTTTTTGACAGAATACTAATCTCATAAGTTATTTACAAATTTTAAATACTTTCATGTCTAAACTATTTCAAATGCCTTCTATGAGACATGTTATATTTTAGATTAGTTATCACTTTCAAATTTGAACACTAGAACAATTATCAATTTTGTCCAAAAATAAATAATAAAAAAAAATTGTCGTTCTTTCTAAACTACAATCACGATCGGAAAGAGACACATTCATCTTGTCAAAGCAAAGGACATTTGTTTTACTCCACTTTCAAGGGAATTCCTGATTTTAAACTTAGAAGGAATTGAAGATAGTTAAGATATTTATTGGTTAACTATTTATAAGAGAAAGAGCCTTTCACAAATGTGGCTGTAGTTTAGTGGTAAGAATTCCACGTTGTGGCCGTGGAGACCTGGGCTCGAATCCCAGCAGCCACAATGCGTTTTTGAAATTAAGATTTTTTTGTTTCCTATTCTGGCAATAATGTTTTTCTCTAGTCCGAAGAATCAAAGCGTATGGCTTAATATATTAATATATTCTTTTACAAATAAAGCTTATAGCATTATCCTTCGTGCTTGTTTGGATAATCAACTTATTTATAGCTTTTAGCATAAGTTGATAAACATTGAAATCTCTAATTAAAACTAAATATCTTTTACATCTTTTATTAGTATTGAAATCTCTAATGAGTGCGCACATATAGTATTTTAGGTACATTTTAACATAAAAAAAGATTCTACATTAATTACTCTGCCAAATGAAACACACAATGAGTATTTTTATATAAAGACGGATAAAGTAGTTTATACAAACATAATTATCTAATAATTGATATGAAAATTTGAAGGCTAGTGGAGGTAGCTGCCCGAATGACCTTTACCTAAATCTGTGTATGGGAATGGGATAAACATGGGGCATGCTCCCTCAACAAATTTACACAGTCAGACTATTTTGATCTGGCCCAAAAATCAAACTGAAAATTGATCTTATAGATATACTTAAAAACTTCGGAATTGTGTCACATAAAACAAACCCTCATGACATAAGTACAATTATTGCAGCTATATTAAAAGTCATAATGACAACAAGGAGCCTGCACTTGTGGTTACTCCTACTACAGGGGGATTTGGATTCACGGCAGTCAAATGAACCTGCAATCACTTGCAGTTAAGAAAATAAACCGTTGATTAAATCAACGTTATTAATCATATCATTTCATCTCTTTAATATTTATCAAACATAACATTCTATTTTTTCAACTACAGGTGACTGCAAGTTCACTTGACTTCTGTGAATCCATATTCCAACAGGGAAGTCACTACCGTACTTACACGAAATAAGATTGTGTTTATATGCTAATAAAAGCAACTTACATGGATGGATTGTTCCCAACCTAGCATGTGTATAAATTGTAATAATAAGCAACAACTCTTATTACCTCCATGATGATAACTATTACTAGCTTTAATTGTAAGGCCATATGAAATAATTTGAAATAAGAAGTGGGTACCTTTTATTGTCTTAAACAAGTTTATTAGAATGTAACCAAAAAAAACAAGTTTATTAGAAATCTTGCATTGCTTACTATACTAAAGCAAATACGTTAATTAAGAGCATCAATAATGAAAGGGTATCAAATATTTAAGATCCAGTATCATTAGGTAACATTATCAAGGGAGAATTTTTGGGGGTCTTATAGAACCCATGGTCTCAAACAAGCATCTCATTTTTAAGCAAGGACCATAATATTTTCCATTAAATTAATCATTCTTGCAAACACATTTTTAATAACAAATAAGACACGTACTTTTTTAATATTAAAAAATTGAAATGTAATGATATAAAGTTATTGATAGTTGATTAATGAATCCCATTTAAGATACTTGTGTGAGATACTGGGTTGAAGAAATTGAGTATTGATTAGTATACTACTATTAAAAAATTATAAATAAGTGATGCATACACATTTAAATACCATAAAATAAGTGCCTCTATTGTAGATGTTCTAACAATATTTCATCATTGAAGGGTCGGCAGCATAAGATAAAACTTGTACGGGTGGCAAAGAAATCATCGAGAAAATATCTGATGAGAAATGATTGTATCATTAGATTAGATTGAGAAGCATTTAGCAAAAACTAGAGTAAAATCAATGTGTTTGAACCAATCTCCAATGTTCCCACAATCAAGCGTGCCATAATGTGTTTTATCTCTTCTTTTTTTTATTACAAAGAGGGCCGAAGCCCGAAAGAAAAATAGAACTAAATAGAAATCAAACAGGGGATAGAAATCCCTATTACATCAGTTGCGAGCACGTGACTAAATTGAGCTGGACAAGACTCAAAAAGGTAATTTCACCCGTTAGAGAGCATCCAAAATTTGCTAAAGCATCTGCACACTGGTTAGCTTCTCTATAAGAATGCTTCACCACAATCTCCCAATCCAGATTAATTAACCTCTGAATCTCGAAAACCAACGACCTCCCGCTCAGACTACCATACCCCTTTCCATTAATACAATTAGCAACTACTAAAAAATCCACATTCACTTTGACAGCCCAGAAATTCAAATTCCTAACGTATTTCAAGCCTTCAAGAACTCCCCATAATTCCGCTATATAAGCGCAACACATCCCAATACTTTTAGCGAATCCCCCTAGCCATTCACCATCACAACCTCTAATGTACTAAAGAAAGAATATCATCTTCATATTTCAAGCAAATATTAATTAGGGATGTAAATTGACATTCATGGATGCGGACAATATGATATATTTACTTGCTTCATTAGATAAATATTTAAAAATTATTTTTGTTAATTTTTTTATAATTACATAAAATTTAACAACGAAAATTCATCGCATTCATGTCACTCTCAATTTAACAACAAAAATTTATCTCACTCGTATTTTTTCTTTTGATCACAACATAATAATATCCCTATGTAATAATATTCATTCGTAGTAATATCCATATATTTCATTTCTAACAAAAAAAAAATTCACTACATTCAACAAAGGGTTTCTTTTTTTATATTATTAGATTTTTTTTAATAAAGTTGAAATGGCCTTTTATGTTTAAGTAAGGATATTTATGCAATTTACTTATTTTGATAATATGAATATTCGCATGCAAGAACGCCATTAAATCTGTATGTATCCATTAAGCAAAGGATAATTGAAATATCTATTTATTTTACCTGTTCACACCAATGTTTCAACAATTTATTTTGTTAAATATTCTTGTTATAGTAATGTACACATATTCATCAAATTTTCCTCAAGTTTTTTCTTTCTGTCATGTTTATAAAACACAATCTTTCATTCCATGATTCACTTGAAGGGTATATTTTTGGCAAGGTATGATTGGTAGCCTATGTTGTCAAATTTTCACTGGTAAGTTTGGTAAATTTATCCCATAAAAACTATTGGTTCCTTGCATATTCAGGTAAGTCTAACTCAATAGCAGATATGTGAAAAATTTGTGTTGCTAATATATTTTGGTAATAATGTAATCAGTGTCACTCTGTATTATAGTTTTATATATATGGAGAAATTTGAAAATGCAGCAGCACCTGATGCAGATGCATCCCATGATGGCAGCTTACTATGCATCCCATAATTCTCAAGATTGTTGAAAGCCAGAACTCTAGCAAGCTCACCGAGTATGCCGAGAACCAATCAAGGTTGCAGAGAAATCTCATGTACCTAGCCACCTACTACGACTGGCCAGTATCCTTCAAGTGGAATGATGCAGCAGGGAGGACACTACATGCATGCTCAACAAGCTCAGCAAGATGACACAACAGCAACTAATGGCTGTGTTCCTCCGTTTTGTATGCTCAACATTTCCAACAGCAGCAAGCCTTGCAGAACCATCTTGGTATGGATTCAAGAGGAAGTCAAGGCCTTCACATGTTGCATAGTTACTGGACCTTTTCCTGATTTCAGTCGCAGCTCGACAGGCGATGGTTTGCATGGTACTAGTTTAAGCGACATTGGAAGTGCTGATGGCCGCGGTGGGAGCTCTAGTGGTCACTCTGGCAAATCTTCTGGTGATGGGAATTAGTTAAGTAAGAATTGTTATACTAATTAATTACTGGCCTTTTTTTTAGTTAGGAGGACTAGGCAATGAACATTTATTTAAGTAGGAGAAGGATAAGCTTGCTTATTAGATTTATGATGTTATTTAATCAAAACGTTGCTTATGTTTGTGTACATGTAGTGGTAACTTTATTCATGTTCTATTTTGCTGTGTAAGAAAAAAAATATGATAGTAGATATGTTTGAGGGACAAATAAAATATCATATAAGAGAGACCAAAAATTTGGTTAAGACCTATATATTTATGTTATATGATATAGTTTTCTCTAGCAGTTGTTTGTGATTGTATATTAATTACTTTTTGTGCTTAAATACATACGCATTTTCAGATTTTACGAAGTAATGCCAAGTCGCACCTCATTCATAATTTTCTTTGATTAGAGGGGACCAAGTGCACACCTTCCGTCATAAAAAAAAAATTAGAAATCCACATCATAAGCTTAGTCATAAGTTAAAAAACAAAAATAAACTAATTACATTACATCGGAGACAATTCTGGTGCATCCATTTCTAACTAGACTGGTGCAAATACAACCTTGCATCACCATAGAAAATCAAACCCAAAAAGTAAACTATCATCCTTTCCTATTGTTGGTGGTAATACATCCAAACACGACGGAACTTTCCATGGCACAAACGTCCCCATGTGTTAAATTCTAAGCACATAGCACACAACATATAGATAAAAAAGAGGGACCTATCACAGAACTATCATGCTTTCTTATTGTAGTGGTAGTTCGTCCAAACACGATGGATCCCTCCATGGCATGAACGCTCCGTCTTGCGTTGAATACTGATTGATAACATAACACAACATATGGATCAAAAAGAGGGCAGTGCAAGAGAACCAGTAACCAAATTACCAAGTCTAATTCTAAAGTAATACCATGATGCAAGTTTTTGAAGATGATAACATTGATCCTACGATATAAATTACAAGAATATTCAAAACTTTAGATGAAGATATAACACTTGTTTGCGCCAATAAATTAGCAAAGATCCAGTACAATTGTTACAAATAAACAAGAGAGCAAATTTACCCACCCCCAATATCAACTCTGATATACACATCCAGTAAAAACAGGAACTTTGTGACACTTCTGATTCTGGAAACACCGATGAATATGTAGAAATTAAAGATAGGGGTGGGGAAATTTGCTCCAATAAAAAGGTCTATATGTAACGTAAGCCATGATAAAGATAATGGATTCTTCTTGCACTCGACTTCCTAACAATATTTTTGCATTTTTTTTGTACATGATCTTTCTGCATTTCTATACTTCAAAATATAATTCACAGAATTGGACTCAAATAGATTTTCAATTCTCATATATTCCACCAATTGTAGAACTCAATTTAGGGCATTCTTGATCGGCTGTTTGATTCCAGACAGGTACAACAAAGTTTAGAAATTTAATTACTAACTATGTTGTAGACTGTGACATGCCAAACTATTACCACATATATGTGGGTTGACTTAAACGTATGCCTAGATACTCTCAATTCTAGCATGCATTCAGTAAATTAAAGTTTCCAAGTTTCTGACTTTCTCTCGATTCTGTCCCTAGCTCTTGCCATGTTTCTCAACACAAACATCTTGAAATGTGTTAGAAGTTAAAAACTTTCAGGTGAATATAGGCATACATTATCAATTGAGCGGTGCATGAAGAACTTTTTTTTAAAAAAAATATGCATGAAGGACTAACAAATAAAACGTCTAGTGAGATGCGGAAGAATCATAAGATACTTACTTTCAACCAAAAGAAAAATCCACGCAGGAGACGCAAAACTTTGGGGAAGTCATCACGAGCTGCTTCTAATTCCTTTAGAAGATCTACAACATGAAGCACATATCTTAGTTGCAAAATTTCATAAAGTGAGTATCCGTCCCAATTAGGAAAATTGTTGCATCACATTGTCAAAGTGGTTTGAACTGATCCAAATTCAAAGTGAAAAACAGTAACTTCACATAAGCATAGACAAATAATAGCAAGACAAATAAGAGCAAGCACATTAACTACAATATGTATACATTAAACTTATTAAAGTTATAGCAAAGCAATTGCATACACAACAAGTTGTATGCTACTAGTAATCAAGACGATGGCCAAATCCTACTTACCAAGATGATGATCAAGAAAAGACTTTCCATCATGATCTCCCTTATAGGCTTTGCTACTCCCACGCAGATCTCTGTATTTTTGGACCGGCGTTCGAGCATTAATTTCACTTAATAGTCTTTTATGCTCTTCCTCACAGTAAGGCCTGTTAATTTCTTTCATGAGTTTTTCTCTAAACTCTGCCACTTTCTTTGAACTGACTTCATTATCCTATCAAAAAAGTTCATCCTTCAACTAGGAAGCAACACAAACGGCCAACAAAAACAAAATCGACTAGAAAAGTACCAATTTGGATCGCATGCAGTCAAAGTTGGATAAAAGTTAGACATTCTAGATTTCAATCTCAAATTTTAGGGTTTAGATTAAAACAGTAAAAATTAAACTTATAGCATCTTGATTCAACGCTTGCCGATGTTCCAACTGCGTGCATATGACTTGAGTGCATACAAATCCAAACCAAAAATGTACAATACCAAATTGCCTCGACAGCCCCCCCGGCATTCACACAATCAGTGCATCACTAACTGTTGGATGGGATCAAGATCAGAGGTTCCGGATTTCAATTTTTCTAATTTTAAACTATAATTTCAACCTTAACATCTGAACCATTTGGTCTCGATCCAACTGTTACCAATGGGCTGACAGTATGAAAGTGACCAATTAATTGGAAGCAATGGCATTCGAATAGTAAATACTCAACATAAAACAAAGGCAAAATGTTGACTATTAGAAAAAATAAAGAATTGACAAATTTAAGATTGCATATTTTACCGAGCTTTCCACAGTAATTATATGAATTACATCGTCATCACCATCACCATCGTCATCACCATCATCTTTTTTTTGAAAACTCGGTATCCGGTCTAAGAAGTCATCACCATCATCTTGAATCTCCTTTTTCACACTTTCATCAATAAAAGCAGATTTCACAGCTGAAACATTTTCTTCCTCGTTCACATCATTCTTTTCTAGAATCTTACTTGGACATCCTCTTTTCCTTTTACCAGCATTATTAGCCCTGCCACCCTTCTTTGAAACCACACAGTTTGTTTGAACATTACGGCTCTTTCCACCATTAGATTTCTTCACACCAAGTTTACCCTTTTTCTTTGCACGTGATGATTCATCTCCATATTTTATATACACATCATCCTCAACTATCTCAAGTACATAAGATTTTCCATGAGGCTTTATATGATTCATTAAAAACCTATGATGTTCGTCCTCGTACTCTATGAGATTTTCTTTTTCTTCATTGTTGTTGCTGTCACTGTTTTGGTCCTGAAGATGAAGAAGATGAGATTGTATAATAGTGGATGGACCATCTGTGAAGTTGATCAAGTCTGAGTCGGCTTTTGGATCGTTGATATAACATTTGTGAAGAAGGTCGTTGAGCATTTTCTTTTGAGTATTAGGGTCACTAATCTTAATCTTGTCAAGAAGGAAATCATATAAATCTTTTTCATGATCCCATGCTCTCTTTCTAGGGTTCTTCTCAGAAGGGGGTGCCATTTTCTATGTTAGAAATGGTTTTGATGTCTAGTCCTAGTATTTCTTATGAAGAAGAAGAAAGATGGAAGACAAAAAATAGAGAAAGTGGTTGAAGAAGCCTGTGTTGCATTGCGTCATGCGTGTGATGTTGGATAAATGCAGATGTGACAAGTGACAAGCTGAGAGTGACAGGAAGTGTTTCTACTTTTACATCCTAAATAAACTAGACTAGATACTCCAAACTAAGGTGAGGGTTATTGTTTCTCACCATAGAAAAGTTTTTTTTTTTTAACCATCGTATTAACGAGGAGAACATATTTTAGCATGGTCTCTTCATACTATTTATTTTCCTATATCATCTTCATGTTGTTCTTAAATTCGAGAAAATTTAATTATAATCAAAGAAAAATCCAAAATCAATCTTTACCTGTTGCAATTAAATAAACATGCATTTTATGAAACTTGCGGTTAAAAACAATCTTCATGCTTCAATCAAAGAAACTCAAATCTGCTGCTTATGTTTGTTCCCGTAGCATGACAACTTTCAAGTAACCACTTGAAATTGCAATGGGTTTTATTGTTCCATGATCATCTCAAAATCACAGTCACTTATACATGATAAGATCCATGTTATAAATATCATCATCTTATTCAAACAAATATTCAAAAAAGAAAGAAATGGAAGCAGAAGAGAGGGGGAAAGATCATGAAGCCGTGGGTGGACATTGTAGAAAGTCTGTTTGGTGGAGAAACTCTTGGTGTTGGTTTGAAATTCAACTATGTGAAAAATCGAAAAACACGTAAATTTGTTTTTGTAATTTTCGTCGGAATATTCAAGAAAGGGAAAAAAAATATTCATAGACCATGAACTTGACATTACTGGTGGTGGGTTGGAGCATGGAGGCGAGAGAAGGGTGATGAAAGATAGTAGAAAAAATATAGTGTTGAGAGAGTATGATAAAAGTGTAATTTTCATTTGATGTAATGGTTGGAATTTACTTTCTCAGGAAACAATTTTTCTTTCCCATGCTAAATGCCACCTCAAACTAAATCTTGTAACCAAAACTAGTCCCCTTGTTACACTAGCTAGTTGACTTGTTTTACGTGGGTTCCAACTCTCTCCCTATGGAGAGTAGGAAGTGTTACACTCATCTCTAAAATGAAATAAAAAGGGTCTTGTTAACAAGTGTCTCTGGGACACTCTTTAAATATTTTAAAAGAAGAAATTGTTTTATAGAAAAGTCAAATATTTCAATTTTCGATGCGTTGATTACATAAATTTTTAAAAATAGTTACTATTTAAAGATCTTAAAGAGTGTCTCAAGGACACTAGTTAACATTTTTCAATAAAAAAATGGCAATTAGGGTTCTTAAAGTAGAGTCTTGTTAACGAGTGTTATTGAAGCACTATTTAAGGTATCCCATATTTAGTAATTATTCTTTAAAAAAGTCTATTATTACAATTTTCAATGTATTTAATACATAACTTTTCATCAAAAACTTGCTATTTAAAGTGCTTAAAGAGTACTCCAGGAACACTAGTTAACATTTCATCTTAAAGTATTAGTGATACATATGGATCAATCCGCTAAGTTATAGCCTGGGTCATTAGTTTCACGTTAGCTATGAATGTGTATGATATTAAATATATAAAAGTGATGATCCATATACATTTAACCAAGGCCGGACTTTGGGGTGTGCAAACCGTTCAATGGAACCGGGCCTCTTCAAAGTATGGGCCTCAAAATAAATAAATTGTAGTCCAGTAGAACTACTAAGTGTTAGGTGAACGTTTTTTTAGGAGGATGGTTTAAGGTTTCTCATGTATACGGTAGTGATTTTTACCTTTGAATGTACTGTATATATACATCACCTTGTATTTATCTTTTAAAAAATTTAAATAAAACATTGTTCTTTTAAAGAGAATACATTTTTATTTTATTACGGACCTCTTTTCACTTACAACCGAGCCTCCAAAAATTCGTAAGCAGTGCATTTAACACATTTAAACTTGAAAATATATTTTTTCTAGATAAAATAAAACTTACCTATTATTTTTATTTTAGAATTCAACTAGCAAAATAAGACAATTTTGATGACAAGGTTACAAGTTGTTACTCAAAATGAAGTCAGTAAAAGCAAACATACACAAAATTGAACGACCCATAGGAGTGAAGTGTCGAGTTTGAGAGTTGGGGGTTGAGGATTTGGGAATGGGTCGTAGTTTATCACGTTCACCTTCATATAGAAGAAGACACTCTCGTTCACGATCTCCCTCTCCCTCTCATCGCCGCTCTCGACACCACCGCCGCCGAAGACATAGAAGTAGAAGCTCTTCCTCACCCTCTCCTCCACCCAGATCACGCACTCCCACTCTCAAACACAACAAAAAAGACCATCCACCAACTCTTAACAACAAAAGGTACATAACCATTTTTTTTCGTATCTTCTTTTAACAGATAATGGATAAGCTAGCTAATTAAATTTATAATGTTTAGTAAAATTAGTGTGCTTGAAGTAGTTTATAGATATGAAATGAAATAAATAAATGTGCATTTAATTGATATTTATTTAAATTAGCTTATAAAAAACACCTATAAGCTTATGAAAGTAATCTATAGGCTCGTATAAAAATGACAGTTACCAAACTGATTTTTTTCAATTATATAAGTTTATATGCTATAAGCATTAAGCTCCGCTTATGTTGTAAGTTGCAAATTTAGATGTTTATCCAAACAGGGTCTCTTAGGCCTTCACTGAATTAAACTTTGACTTTCTTTTGTCTTCTTATTAGTTAGTTTAACCGGTTAGTTAGGTAGTTAGTTAGTTAGTTAGTTTTATTAGTTACTTTTTTGTGGTTAGTTTTATCAGTTACTTCTCTGTTTTTCTGTTATCAGCTCCTTTCATATTCATATATATATATAAAGGGTGCATCTTTGTATCGAATCAATTCAATTGAATAGAATTCACTTTGAAATATTAATCAGCGCATTTTTTCTTATTTTCTTCTCTTGGAAGAGCTCTTGAGAATTCATATCTTCCTACAATTTATGATGTCGTCTGGGTATAGAAATTACATTACTTGCTTCTGCGTTTTTCTTTTTTATTCATGTTCATTTATTGATGTTCTTTATCATTTTGCATTTGGTAGTAGCAAGCGTCAACAAGATGAGGAATTAAAACTATTGGAAGAAGAAACTGCAAGAAGAATAGAAGAAGCTATCCGAAAAAATGTCGAGGAGAAGCTTAATTCAGAGGAAGTCAAGGTGGAAATTGAAAGGCGTGTAGCAGAAGGCGTCAAGAAACTGTTTGATGATGTTGAAGTTCAACTTGAAAAAGAAAAGCAAGATGCTCTCACTGAAGCTAGAAGGAAAGAAGTAAGCTTTCTGATTCACTCTTGCACCCTTTTTCTATGAGATGGCTATTGAAGGGAAAGTTATTGATTATCATTCTGCAATTAAATTTGAATAGGGTTTCATGTATCGAAATTGAAATTTTTTACATTTCCAGCAATTGATAATTTAGTATGAATGAAGTCTTAGTTTGAGATACCACCCTGCAGAACCCGCAATCTTTGCCCCGTTTGTGACAAGTAGTAATTAGATCATAAAATGGTTTTTGGTTATTCCATAGGATTCCCAAATTTGATTCAAGATTTGTTTCGAAACATTAGTTCAAATTTCCATATCTTTAAACGTCTTTATCTTGTAAACAATGCACCACCCTGCAGAATCCAGGATTTTTGCCCTGTTCGTGACAAATAGTAATCAATTCATAATATTTTTTTTCCGATTGTTCAATGGGATTTCCAAATTTGATTCAAGATTTGTACTGAAACATTAGCTTAACTTTCTATATCTTATCTTTATCCATTAGCACTATGATAATCAGGTGACTGTGTTGAATGAATATCTACCATTAAAACCTGACCAGTGTACAATAAAAAAGTGCATGCTACTTTTAATGTATGGCTTCTAGAATTGTGATGTGTTTGTTTTGTTGATGAAATTCTGCAGGAACAAGCTCGTAAAGAGAGAGAAGAGCTGGATAAGATGCTTGAAGAGAATAGAAGGAGAGTGGAAGAGTCTCAGAGAAGGGAAGCTCTAGAACTGCAAAGGAAGGAGGAGGAACGGCAAAGGGAATTAGAGATGATTCGGAGACAGAAAGAAGAGGCTGCTCGGAGAAAGAAGTTGGAGGATGAAGAACATGCTAATCGGAACAATTCAATGGGTAAGAACAAATCTAGGGCTAACTCTTACGGATTGTAATTACTATTTTGAAATGTGATTTTATACCCCAAACTTATATCTGTACAACTGTACCCTTGTTAGAAACCCTGACCTTTAATGAATATTTGATATTCCTACAGTTGAGGTACAATTTACAAGATCAAAGTAAATTTTAAATGTTTATTTGAGTTAGTACTGTTTTGATGTTTATTTGCTTTGCATGGCAAAATGGTTTCCTCTTTCAATGATTTTGGAATTTTCATTCTGGAGACAGTAGTCAATGATTAAATATACACTTATAGAAAATAGTATTGTAGAGATTTCCAATCAATATCTGTTCGAGTTGCACTGATGGACCAATAGAAAATTGCTTGGCCCACCTTGTCCAGTGTCTACTTCCTAGAATTAAAACTTTCAAACTTGAAGTAGTATGCAATATGCTACTAGACTACGGTAGGAGTGTTTCTTAAACTCTGGTCTAATTAACACATCTTTGCAAAGATCTTTTACGGTTGATAATAAGATTTGTTGTTGATCACAGCTAAGTAAATGCATTAAGATGGTTTAGAAGCATCAAGCCTGACACTTATAGACTAGGAGAAATGAGAAGCATTGTAATCATCAGTAGTACTATGATTCTTAAAAGTAAGGTGTGGCACTAGAACACTAAACACATTTCATATATTTTTTATATCGAGTCTCATTGACTCGTTCTTACAAGTTAAAGACAATTTTTTAAATAATGCAAGTCTAATATACACACATAATTCCCACTTCCCACGAGTAGAGAAGCTTATTTATTTGCCGCCCATGTGGCCTATTTGCCACTTGCCCTTGGTGGAGCCACAAGTAAGATGGTGCGGCATTGTTGCCTTGAAGTTTCAAAGCAAAAAGTTGAGGTCTTGTGGATCCTTGTTGTGTTATATTGCAGACTTGCAGGTAACTGATAATTGAAATTTGAATGGTTTTGGTGATTGAGGAACGTGATAATGATCACAGATGCGCACACACTACCAAAAATCATATCCACATCATGCTAGAATTGAGTAAGGGATAGCTTTACTCAAAGGAAACAGGTCCAACATGCCTCGTACATAGACCCACCACCTTTTTTAACTTTACTATTGTTTTTGGAATAATGTATGCGATCTTCATAAACCTATACATAGTCACTGGCTTGTGTCGTTTCAAATTTTACCTCCTAACTGGAAATGGCATAAAATTCCTAACAACGAGAACAATTGAATTTGACTACGTACAAGTTGCTTAGAATTTTTTATTTTTGATGAAAAATTATTCAGGTAATAATTTAAACAAACTTAAATCTCAATTCATTTGTGTAGAATGTAACTTTCTATAATCTCAAAGGGTTGATTTAGTGGAGCCTCGTAGAGTTTGTATCGTACGTGTAACATGTTAGCGTCCCAATTAGTCTTTCTATGGTGTATTTCATGTAATTCTTTTTGTAAGTGAACATTTGAGTCTGAAGTTTTTACAACATTCTCTTATCCTGAATTTTTCATAGTCGCTTTGGGATGAAGTCAATGTAACTCTTTTTGTAAGTGTTCTTCTGAATCCAAATATTTTATTTCTCTTGAATTAAGCATCTCTCTCACCCTAAATTTCATAGGGCAAATAAAGATCGGGACATTCCACCACCCTTTCTGACGAATGATAGTTTTAGATGACTACTTTGAATTCTTAACCCCTTTCAAATTGGTTGGATTTTTTTGTTAGGTGTGGTTCATCTAAATTTACCATATACTAACTAATTTGGAAGAAAAATTTACCAACCCATTTCAAAGTACGTTGTCAACAACCAAGTTGTTTGGGTTCTAGTGACAAAGAGCTCCTTCCAAGGACGTATCTGGGGAATATGGGGTTCGATTCTCAGAGAGAACAATGCTTGGCCAGTGCGCATGCCTCTACGCACGAGCCGGATTAGTCGCCCACCATTGGTGGGTCGAAAACCGGTGCAAAAGCCAAAATAAAAACACGTTGTCAACAAAAAAAGAAAAAAAATCTTTTCAAAAGTATAAAGTTCACTCTCAAATAGATTTATAGTTTCCTTCAAAAAAAAAAGATTTATTTTTTTTTGAGAGGAAAAAAAAAGATTTATAGTTCAACATTTTATACTATATTTCAGACTATGTGTGAAGTAAATACATAGTCGTCACTTTTTATTTTTGACGGTATAGTCTCACTCTATTAATATATATACTTTTTTTAGAGGCCTTTTACATATACTTGTAATATTATAATGTTTTATTTTGTCATTACTAACAATTTAATTTAGATTTTCTGTGAAAAAAACTACTTAATTTAGATCAATAAAATCCTTTCTTGTTCATCTTCTGCTTTTTTTAACTAATTGTTCATGCTACACACGAGGAAAAAACATTTTTTTGTATTTCAATGAGGAAAATCGGTTTGAGTCATCAATATATATAGCTTGAAGACTAATTTTTGTCTCTGACAAGAAAATTGGGACTTAATTTGGTCCCGACAAAAATAAATTGACACAAATTAGTTTTTGTTTCAGATTTATTTTTGGTAGTGTTAAAATGCATGAGTATACCACTACAACAAAAAATGCACAAGGATACTATTTGTACAACAATTTTTATTTTAGAGTTAAATATGTTTTTGATTCCTATAAAATTGAGATTTTTTAAGATTAGTCCTTACTTAATTTTAATAGTATTTTTAGTCCCTATAAAAAATTTCTACACTCGTTTTTAGTCCTTTCTAAATTCAAATTTATTTAATTATGCTTAAACTCTTGAGTTTTTGAACATTGTTTTATAGACGTGTTCAAAACATTACTAAAAGTTGCTCAAAAAAAAAATTCAAAATTTGATTTCTACGTTCAAATTTTTGTTACTTTTATCTTGAAATTTTGTCGTTTAAAAAAAATCATATTTAATTCTTCTTATGTTAAAAAATTCTAAATTTTAGTAAATGAACATTTTAAAAGTGTCTTCGAAAAATAGTTCTAAAATTTAATAGTTTAAGGATATTTAAACAAGTTTAGTTTTAGCAGGACTAAAATTATATGCAATTTTTTTTGTAGGAACTAAAAAAACTATTAAAATTAAGTAAGGACTAAACTTAGAAGTTTTGAATTTTATAAGGACCAAATACATATTTAACCCTTTATTTTATTGTGTTAAAATATGCAGGGATACTAATGTTATAATAGTTATGTAAAAATGTTTATTTATTTTTTTTACAAATTTTATGTAAAAATGTTCTCACTTCCATCTCAAATTAAGTGCCGTCTTTGTTATTTTTATTTGTCTCAAATTATTTATCATTTATTATTTTTCTTTGTCTCAAATTATTTGTCTCTTTTATACTACCAATACAATATTTATTATTCTTTTTTACTAACATACCCTTATTTATTGCTTGGAAAATGTTAACTTGTGGCACAAATTAATGATTTAAATATAGAAATAATTTATTAGAGTGTGTATTGGTAAATGAAACATATTTTACTGTTGAAATAAACACTACTAATAATTTCCTTAATAATTGTGTAAAACTCAAAAATAAAACCTAATGTGAGAGCGGGAAAATACTACCGTTTTAAAGACACTTGCTAAGGAATCTAAATGAAATCTTTTTATACGAAACATTTTTGAAAATTTTAAAGAATTGTTTACGCGAATTCCAAAAAACTATCGGTACATTTTTCTTAAAAATGTTCGCATTTTTCATGTTTATAAATAGAGATACATTTTCACATTGGGCACACATTAATATTGTATACCCACCAATTGTTTTTTTTTGTCTTAGATGAAGTGGGAAACCACTGAAATTAAACTCACACACAATTGTGAGGTTCCTGGTTCTAACCCAGGTCACGACGTCTGACCTTTCAATTTTAGCATTTGCCCGTTGAACTAAGACTTCTAGACTATACCCACCAATCGTTAAGTACCACTTTATTTATTTTTTGGTTGTTGTTAAGTACCATTTTATTGTGCTAAAAAATAACATAAGTAAAGAGAAACAAAGAGGTGGGTAATGGGTAGAAACTACACCCAATTTTTGTCACATTTGACCATTATGATCAACATTCTAAATGTTGAATGTGACATAAGCTACATCAAGTATTGAGTAAAAGTAAATGTAAACATCACACTATACCCAAAACAAAATGTGAACATCACATATTCACATTCAATCTGACTATAAAATATAATTAATTTGCAATTATATTAGGATAATATCTTTGTCTATAAGACCTTCTCACCTAACTAAAAAAGGATAATCAACCTACCTTTGTCTTTCCATCTCTCTATGGATGCGTAGAATTGAAACAAAGCTCAGTCTCCACTCTTTAGATCAAATTAGTAGATCAGTTTGTCCACCCAACCTATCTAATCCAATCACTTCCGCAACCTTTAGATAGAAATCCAATTGTGAAAGAAACCAAGTAAAAAACAAGAAATAAAGGCACTAATAGGTTAACAAAAAGGTGTGGGTATACCATAAAAAGATTAAAATTAAACTACAAACTTATTTCATACACTACACTACTTTTCTATAGGTTTAATGATTTGTATTCGTTTTATGGTTCACCCAATTCATGATAATCCTATATTAATTAGTCATCCAAAATGATGCCTATTATGAAATATTCCATTCACTCAACCAGATAGAGAAAACTACAAAATACAAATTGATAAATCTTAAATCCAAGCCAACCACATTCTCCCACGTTTTAACACCAAGACAAATCATAGCCTGACCCTCGTTTAATCCAAGAAAACTTCTCTTAATTGTACGTGTTAGAAACTCCTAGCTTTGTTGTCACAACAATGTTGCCTTAGCATAGATATTGCCACTACGTTTAGGAATAATAAAAACTTTACCTACCATAACGCAAGACCCGGTATTTGTTGCGACACTACACTCAATCACTTCATATCTTAACTTCCCATTCACCACTATTCCTATTACGTCTCTCTAATTAGTTAGAGAAATATTACCCCTTTATCTTCACCACATTATAATGGAAAAAACGTTACAATTAAGATCCCCATTTCTCATGTGATTAAATTGATTCTTCAGTTAAGACGTAAATACCATTTCTCTAGCAAAAAAAGGTTATATATATTCCCACAATTCCAATCACCCTTCACCTTCACTCAACATAATTCATTACTTCATTATTTATATAGTCCTTTTTGTTTAACTTAATGTTCATGGCTACACAAAATTGTTCAAAATGTGTCATGTTGGTGACACTACTAGTAACAATTCTCTTTGTTCATCCAACATCCTCAACATCAAGAGGGTCTCTCAACCATCACCAAATTTCTCAAGGTGGGTTCCGAATCACTCTTCGCCACGTTGATTCGGGTAAAAACTTGACTAAACTCGAGCGCGTTCAACATGGCATCAACCGGGGACATAGCCGACTCCAAAGACTAAATGCAATGGTGTTAACATCATCCACAACTGAAGATTCATCTCAAGTGGAAGCACCGGTTCACGCCGGAAACGGTGAGTATCTAATGGAACTATCCATTGGAACACCACCAATTTCTTACCCAGCAGTTTTGGATACAGGAAGTGATCTCATATGGACTCAATGTGAACCTTGTTCACAATGTTACAAACAACCAACACCAATTTTTGATCCAAAAAATTCCTCAACCTTTTCTAAACTCTCATGTAGTAGCAAACTATGCAATGCTTTACCTTCCCCAACTTGCAGCAACAATGGTTGCAATTATGTTTATTCATATGGTGATTATTCTATGACACAAGGTATTTTAGGTAGTGAAACATTCACTTTTGGTGATGATAAAAAAAACCAAGTTTCAGTTAAAAACATTGGTTTTGGTTGTGGTGAAGACAATGAAGGACAAGGGTTTGAACAAGCTTCAGGGTTGGTAGGATTAGGACGTGGTCCTTTATCTTTGGTTTCTCAATTAAAAGAACAAAAATTCTCTTATTGTTTAACCTCAATGGATGACACAAAACAAAGTGTTCTTTTGTTAGGTTCTCTTCCAAATGTTAATGCCACAAAACAGGTAACAACACCACTTATCACAAATCCATTGCAACCATCTTTTTATTATATTTCACTTGAAGGTATCTCTGTTGGTGACACAAAATTGTCAATTGAGCAATCAACTTTTGAGGTTAGTGATGATGGAAGTGGTGGTGTAATTATTGATTCTGGCACAACAATTACTTACATTGAAGAGAATGCTTTTGATTCATTGAAGAAAGAGTTTACATCTCAAACGAAATTACCGGTCGATAAATCGGGTTCAACTGGATTAGATGTTTGTTTTAGTTTGCCATCAGGAAAAACAGAAGTTGAAATTCCAAAACTAATTTTTCATTTCAAAGGTGGTGATTTGGAATTGCCTGGTGAAAATTATATGATTGCTGATTCAAGTTTAGGTGTTGCTTGTTTAGCTATGGGAGCTTCTAATGGAATGTCTATCTTTGGTAATATTCAACAACAAAATATTTTGGTTAATCATGATCTTCAGAAGGAAACTATTACTTTTATTCCTACTCAATGTAACAAGTTGTGATGAGTATTTGTGTCATATGAACATGGACTCATCAAAATATCTTTGTTTCTTTCTTTCTAAGTTACCTTTGTACTAATACTGTTATGAATCTCTTAGTTGGTTAATAATATGAAAGTTTTCTTTCCACAAATCCAAGTAATCTTGATTGATCATGTTGCATTGTATACATTAGTTGACAGTTGGTGGTATAGTATGAATGTAAATTTTACCTTGTACAAGATACAATGTTTGTTTTTGCTTAACGACCACGCCCACCTTACAATTAAAAATAAAAAATAGAAAAAGAATATAAAATATAAATATTTTTTCTTTTCTAATTTAGAAACCTTTTTTAAATAGGAAAATATTTATTTCATTTCATCAAGGTAAAATTGACATAATCACTTCACTTGTTTCTAATGCAAACTGCCTAACAAAAAAGAAACCCTCCTATCACAGCATTATCATCGATGGCCCAAGGGTACCTTCCAATCCAAGAATCTTACAACTCCATAATAATTACCAATGATCGTCAATTTGACGTACTAGAGTAACTAGTAATAGACCCGTGCTTTCGCACGGGTCGCATAACATTGCGGTAATCATATAAAAATAATTACATTGTTAATATTATAAAATGTTTTAAAATATTAAA
>Ga0209282_1000280_pt1 | contig 25210 bp, 25 predicted proteins | sample Mtrugardesep15_FD_187529 | JGI IMG/M metagenome (GOLD analysis project Ga0209282, IMG submission 187529) | Root nodule microbial communities of legume samples collected from California, USA - M. trunc garden sep15 (SPAdes) (version 2) | ecosystem: Host-associated > Plants > Roots > Nodule...
CACGCTGTCCAGCGTCAATAGCATGCGGCGCTATGCCATTCTGGGCGAGGATGTCGGGCAATGGCTCCAGCCGGAATCGCTGTACAAGGACATCCAAGACAATCGCGCAACCAACCTCACGGGTGAGGCTCTGCGAGCGGACATGGAAACCCGGCTGTGGGGGACAAACCAGCCCCAGGGTGCGATGCGCGCCATGTATTTCCAGTTGGCCTTCCTCTACACCAAGACTCGGCATGGCGAGGTCCAGCCGACGTTCGATAGCACGGTCGAGTTTTTGACCCTGATGTCCAAAGGTGGCCGCCTGGTCTCCAAGAAGTGGACCACGGCCACGGCCTCCAACTACGGCATGGGCAGCTATCCGGACAACACGATACCCAACTATGAATTGCTGTACGTGCTGGGGTCCAAGATCATCGGGCAGGACCTGCGCGACGTGTTCTCCATGTATGGCATTCCGCTTTTACCGAGGGCGCTGAATTCGGTGGCGGCCCTCGGACTTCCCTTGGCGCAGCAGCAGTTCTATGCGCTGGGTGCCGGCAAGTCCAATCAGCTTGCAACCGGCCAGTGGCTGTCGCTGCAGGGCCAGACGCCGCAGTATCCATTTTGAGCGGGTAGGTGATGCAGATTGCCCTTGAGAAGATGAATCCGGAAGAGACTTCCTACGTCTACGGCAGCTTGCGCGTTTCCCTTCAGTTGATCGATCGCGCGATTGCCCGGCTTGACGGGTCGCGGCCATTCTCCCAGCACCCGCAGAGGATTCACCTTATCCGCGCGATGGTGGAAATTCTTGAAGTCGTCGAATCGCTGCGCTCGTCCAGCCCGGATCTGGGCGAAGCGAGTGCAAAGGCGACAAAGCTCGAAGCGTCAGACAACGAACTGTTCAAGAGCGCCGTGATGGAGGCTCAGGCATTGGAGGCCGAAGGTCGCCTCGAAAATGCGGCGAACAGATATTTTCAGTTCCTGGAAACGTGTCGCTCCCATATCCATTGCGCGCTTGCGCGCAGCGAGTACCAGCGGCTCCAGTGCTTGGCCCGACCGTGACCGTGGCATCCTCCCGCATCGATCGGCTACCAACGCCGACGCCCACCCCGCGCGCATGCGTCGGAGTGAACGTGCCCAGGTCGGTGTTTCAGGGGGCCGGCCGTGGCGGCACCTTGCCGCGCGAGATGTCCATGATCAGCTGCGCCGCCAGATAAAGGCGCGGCTCGATCGAATCCACCAGCACGTACTCGGCGTCGGCCGAGTGGGCGCCGAAGCCCTGCAACCCGAAGCGCTCGACCACCGCCGCTTTGGTTTTGAGCGCCGCGAAGGCGGCATCGGTGCCTCCGCCGGCGACCTGGTCATCCGCGCCGAGTTCCTTGCCGAGTTCCTTGTAGATCTGTTGGGCGTGGAGGGCCAGCGCGCGCGAAGCGTCGTTGGCTTCCAGCGGCGGACGGCGGCGCTCGAACCTTATCTCGACCTTGGCCTGCGGGATCAGCTGATTTTTGGCGCGCTCCTGAACCTGCTGTTCGATGCGGTCGTAGTCGCTCACCCTGAGCACCCGCACGTCCGCATTGGCTGTGGCCGTCGCCGGGATCACGTTCCGGTTGGTGCCCGAGCGGGAGACCGTCCAGTTCATCTTCAGACCCGTGGCCGGGTCGGACAGATCTCGCATCTGCAGAACCTGATGCGACAGCTCGTACAGCGCGTTCACGCCCTGCTCCGGCGCGGCGCCCGCGTGCGAGGCCTTGCCGGTGACATGGAGCGTCACCGACGCAATCCCCGCAGTGGCGAGCGAGAGCTTGTCCTCCTTGACGGAGGAACCCTCGAACGACATGACCACGTCGTGCTCCCCGCCCAGGCGCGTGATGAGCGTACGGGCGCCGGGCGAACTGATTTCCTCATCGCCGTTGATGAGGACCGTGAGGGTGCCGTACTCCTTGAAGTCCATCGCCTTCAGCAGTGCCACGGTGTGCGCGATGACTGCAATGCCCTGCTTGTCGTCCGCGATGCCAAGACCGTAAGCCCTGTCTCCCTCGATGCGGAAGGGCTGCTTGTTCAGCATGCCGATCTGATAGACGGTGTCCATGTGGGCGATCAACATGATCTTCCTGGTGCCCGTGCCCTTGAAGGTTGCGCGCACGACCTTGCCGATCTTCTCTGGCGTATCTTCCATGCGATAGGCATCGGCCGAAGGATCGATGAGTTCGACCTGTCCGCCGAGCGCCTTGAGCTTGTCCGCGGTCAGCTGGGCGATCTTGTCGAGGCCTTCCAGATCCCGGCTTCCGGACTCGACTGACACCAGCTGCTTCAGCGTCTCCAGGAATGCCGGCTTTTCCTTGGCCGCCAGCGAAACGACGCGTTGATCAGGTGCTGCAAGAGCGCAAGTCGCTGCAAGCGCGGCAACAAGAATGGCCGTTCGGCCCGTGGCATTCGCAGTGCTCATCAATTTTCAGTTTTCCTCTGTGCTTCAAAGATCTGCCCCGGAAATATGCGGATTCGAATCACGGATCCGTCACGTCCTGCTCGATTCCGTCGTCGTCTGAGGGATCGCAGATTCTGAGTTGGTAGCCCACGTTGTAAACGGCCAGCAACTCGCATGCGCGGTGAGGGCCGAGGTCGAGTTTCTTCCTCACTCTCGCGACATGGACGTCGATTGTTCGGGTCCCGCCTTCATGCCAACTTCTCCCCCAAACCTTGCGCAGCAGCGCTTTTCGTGAATGGATCGATCCGGGGTTTCGGAAGAACAGATAGGCGAGGTCGAATTCCACCGGCGGAAGCTGGATCTCCTTTTCGGACATCCAGACCTTGCGGCCGGGCGGATCGAAGTGGTAGCAGCCCAGGCGAAACGCCTCCCTCTGCGCTTCAGGAAATGCGGAACGTCGCAGTGCCGCAAAACGCGCTTCGAACTCCCACGTTCTGCATGGCATCAGAATGAAGTCCACGTCGACCGCGCTGGCGATGGCCGCGACGGCGTGAAGCTGGACTTCTCTGGCCATCAGCAGCAATGGCACATTGGTGCCGACGAGGCGTCGAAGGGCCTGCACGTCGTCAGAAAGCCGAGGTCCCTCGCCGTCAAACCGCGCCAGCAAGAGGTCGAAACGCACCTGTCTTCGCAGTGGAGTCGCCGGGTCCTCGCCCGGGGTGAATCCGATCGGCGTATGCCCTGCAGATCTCACGAAATCACAGATGCGTTCGCAATCGCCCGGACTCTTCGCGAAAACCGCGACCAGCTTCGGCTCGGGCGTTGCCATTGCCATTGCCTCGAACTCGCACAGCTGTTCTTTCGAACTTTCCGATGTGGGGGTTGGTGCCTCAAGATCGAATCTCTCGCCCGAGGAGATTCCCGTCTGCAAACTCATAGCCGGCCTCAACGTGAATGTGGAACTGGACGCAGTGCTGCTCTTCGACACCCGCGTACGTGCGTCTTCGCCCATCCCGCTTCCAGGATCATTGGACATGCTTTCGTTAACAATCACCCCCCCCATACGGGGTGGGTGGCGGGATGAGACCCGAGCTGCTTCGGACGCAGCGCGGGCCCTCACCGGAGCTACCGAAGTCCCGTCCAGACCTGCGGGCGCCGGATGCAGGCGGCACCCCCATCTGGTTGGAGATCTAGCTGCTCTCGAGGGACGCGAATCGCGGGGAATCGACCACGCATCACGCAGAGCTTTGTTCGCCACTGATCGACGGCACGTTGCAGGTCTGGCACCAGCACGACAACACAGACGATTTATTCCTGGTCCTGGGCGGGCGGACCGTGAATCAGTTGCCACAAGGCGACGTGAACGCTGGCCCGGGCGAGCCGTTCGTCGTACCGAAGGGAATCCAGCACCGACTGGTCGCCGAGATTCGTGTCACTCGACGGCGTGATGGAGGCACCGGAGAAGTGGTCGATCCCTTTCTGGAATGACGAGATCGCCAGCTTCAAGCGCGAGGAACTGTTCGCCGCCGACGCGCACCTGCTGGGCCGCGTCACCTACGAGGCCTTCGCGGCGTCCTGGCCGTCGCGCGCGGGGGCGGACGCATTTTCCGACCGCATGAACGAATTGCCCAAGTACGTCGTCTCCAAACAGCTCGAGAAGGCCGAGTGGAAGGACTCCACGATTCTTCGCGACGACCTGCCCCAGGCCGTGGCGGAGATCAAGCGCCTAGGCAGCGGGGACCTCCTCGTGGGCGGCAGCGCCACGCTCGCGCAGGCGCTGCTGACCCATGATTTGGTCGATGAATGGCGGCTACTGACCTACCCGGTGGTGCTGGGCGACGGGAAGCGCCTGTTCAAGCAAGGCGCCAAGGCGAAGCTTCGCCTCGTTGAAGCCCGCGCCTTCGCCGGCGGCGTCGCGTTGCTGCGCTACCAAGACGATCACGGTGGCACCAGGGCCTGAGCCTCAGCCGCGCGAAGGCGGCCACAATGGCGTCCCACGGTCACCTACGACGGTGGCCCTCCTTCGACGCACCATCGCCCCCATGGACGCCCTCCTCTTCGCTCCTCTTGCCGTCGCAATCGCACTGACCCCAGGCCCGAACAACTTCTGCGCCCTCAACAATGGCATCCGCGAGGGTGTTCGTCCGGCCATCCTGGCAACGGCAGGCCGTGTTTCCGCCTTTGCCATCTTCCTGACCATCTCGGCATTGGGCCTCGGCGCCATGTTGCTGGCTTCCGAGACGGCCTTCACTGCCATCAAATGGGTCGGCGCGGCCTACCTGTTCTATCTCGGGCTGCGCGCCTGGCGCAGCAGCGACTTCGGCAACCTGCAGTTGGCGGACGACCCGGCGCCGGAAGCATGCGCGGCGGTTCGGGCGCGGCGCAGCTGGCGCTCGATGTCGACACAGGAGTTCCTGCTTGGCATCAGCAATCCGAAGGCCATCGTGCTTTTCGCCGCCGTCTTCCCGCAGTTCATCGACCCCGCACGGCCGGCGACGTTTCAATTCGCGGTCTTGGGAGCCATCTACCTGGCGGCCGAGTTCGTCTCCTCTGCCGTCTACGCGATTGGCGGCCGCCACATTCGCCGCGTGGTGCGCACCTCGCGCGGCGCGCGGCGGCTCAACAAGGCCACCGGCGGGTTCTTCATCGGCGCCGGGAGCCTGATGGCGCTGTCACATCGCTGAGATGTGTGTCCCTGGAGCAGCGCGATCGCCTCGGCGGTGCTGCCGAGCCGAGCCGCAGCCATGAACTCGTGGACGGTCGACTGGGGCAGTCGGTAGCGACCCGAACTTGGGTCGGTGATGCTCGCCGCCAGAGCGCCGCGCATGGGCGTTCGAAGTAGTTAACGCAGGGCAGAGTACCTGAAATCGGTCCGCCGGCCGCGCGTTGTGACGACCGGAAACGCTCACCGGCGTCCAAGCGCGAGCAGGTTGTCTCGAAGCGTCTGCATCAGCGGAGACCATGCCGACTCGGGCCGAGAGAGCAGCACCACGGCGCGGGCAATGCGGAGGGCGGCAATCGGCAGGACGGCAAATCGGTGGTCCGGCGCATGCTGCATGAACGAACGCGGCACCAGCGTGACAAGGTCCGTCGCCGCGAGCACGGAGAGGTTCATCTCCGACGCGAAGGGAACTTCCATGACGATCGTCGGTGGGGGCAGACCGTGCCGTGCAAAGATTTCTTCCAATGCACGGTACGCGGCCGAGTGCGCGGGGCCGGTCATCCATCCGAAGCCCGCGACGTCCTTGAGCGACAGGCGCGAACGCAAGGCCAGGGGGTGCTTTGCGCGCACCAGCGGCAGCATGGGGTCATTGTCAATCTTGGTTCGCTCGGCCTCCAACGGCTGGCCCTCGTAAGCGGGCACCAGGGCGAGATCCAACTCTCCCTCGAGCACCTGCGCGGCCAATGCATCCGAGCGATCCACCCGCATCCGGACGCGCAGTCCCGGACGTTGCATCAGCAGCGGCCCGAGCACCGCCGCGATCCGATTGCCGGCCGTGGTGTCGGTCACGCCAATGCGCAGGAGGCCGGCTTGCTGGGCGCGCATGGCGTCGGCCAGCAGGACCGTGTCGGCGTAGTGGGCCTGCAGCCTTCGCATTTGTTCCGCCAGCCTGAGCCCCGCGGACGTCAACGTCATGCCGCGGACACTGCGTTCGAAGACCTGGAGCCCGAATTCCTGCTCCACCCGCCGCACTGCCTTGGTCAGCGCAGGCTGGGTCACGCCCTGCGCTTCCGCCGCCGAAGAAAGCTGGCCCGCCTTGGCAACCGACAGGAAATACTGGATGTCGCGGATCGCGAGTGGCATTCCTGGAGTTTATGGAATTCCTTCCATCTGGGAATACCTTTGCGTGCAGACGCGGCGTAGATTCATGGCTCCAGTCCACAGGCCAGCCCCACGATGCCTTCCCTCGCTTCACCCAACATCGTCCTCATCCTCGCCGACAACCTCGGCTGGGGCGAGCTCGGCTGCTATGGCGGCGGTGCCCTGCGGGGCGCCCCCACGCCCCACATCGACGCGCTCGCGAAGCAAGGCTTGCTGCTGCAGAACTTCAATGTCGAGAGCGACTGCGTCCCGACGCGCTCGGCGCTCATGAGCGGACGGCACCCAATCCGCACCGGCTGCCTGCAGTCGGTGCCCCCGGGCCTCCCCCAGGGGCTGACGCGCCATGAGATCACCCTGGCGCAACTGCTGTCTGGCCAGGGGTATGCCACGGCCCACTTCGGCAAGTGGCACCTCGGCGACGTGCCCGGCCGCTTCCCATCGGACCGGGGCTTCGACGAGTGGTACGGCATCCCGCGCACCACGGACGAGAGCCAGTTCACATCGACCGTCGGTTTCGATCCGGGCGTTGTCGACCTGCCATGGATCATGCAGGGGCTTCGGGGCGAGACGTCCGAGGGCGTGAAGGTCTACGACCTGGAGGCGCGCCGCGGCATCGATGCGGATCTGGTCGATCGCTCCATCGAGTTCATGCAGCGCAATGCCGCCGCGCGCACGCCCTTCTTCCTTTATCTGCCGCTCGTCCATCTTCACTTTCCGACGCTGCCGCACCCCGAGTTCGCGGGACGCACCGGCGCCGGCGATTTTGCGGATTCCATGGTGGAGATGGACCACCGGGTCGGCCAGGTGGTCCGGGCGATCGACGACCTGGGCCTGGCCGACGACACCCTCCTGATCTTCTGCAGCGACAACGGCCCCGAATTCCGCGCGCCCTACCGAGGCACAGCGGGCCCCTGGTCGGGGACCTACCACACGGCCATGGAGGGCAGCCTGCGCGTGCCCTTCATCGTGCGCTGGCCGGGCCGCATTCCGGCCGGGCGCGTGAGCAACGAGATCGTGCACGTGACCGACCTCTACACGACGCTGGCGGGACTCGCCGGCGCCCGGGTGCCCCAGGACCGTCCCATCGACGGCCTCGACCAGTTGCCGTTCTTCCTGGGCCAGCAGGACAAGTCGGCGCGAGAGGGATTTGCGTTCTACATCAAGAACGAGCTTCGGGCCGTCAAGTGGCGAGACTGGAAGCTGCACTTCTACTGGGAGCCTCAGGTGAACGAAGGCAAGGGCAAGCTGGAGTCGCCCTATCTCTTCAACATCACCCGGGATCCCAAGGAAGAGACGGACGTGCTGGTCTACAACACTTGGGTCCTCGGCCCCATGCTCAAGCTGGTCAAGTCCTTCCAGGACAGTTTTCAGAAGCACCCGAACACGCCGCCGGGCCAGCCCGACTGATTCTGTATTGCCCTTCCCCACCTCAATCGCTCACCCGCCATGAATGCACCCATTCCCCGCCGCCGGCGCATGCTCGCCCTCCTCGGCGGCGTCGCCTGCATCGCTGTGGCGCCACCGCTCTTCGCGCAAGGCGCGGGCTCGGGCCAGATCATCACCTGGCTCGTCGGGCAGCCAGCGGGAGGCACCGTCGATGTCGTGACGCGCCTGGTGGCGCGCCAGGTCGAACAGATACTCGGGCAGACCGTCGTCGTGGACAACCGGCCGGGCGCCGCGGGCGCCATCGCGCTGCAAGCCGCGGCCAAGGCGCCCGGCAACGGCTTCACGCTTGTGACGGTGCCGGGGCCTATCCTGACGAACGTTCCGACGCCGCGCCTGGGCAAGGAACTCGCGGGCGTTGCCATGCTCGCAAAGGGTCCCATGGTCCTTGTCGGCACCACGGCCAGCGCGCTGCCGCCCAGTCTCGAGGCGCTCCTTGCAGCTGCGAGGAAGGATCCGAAGGCCTTCGCGTTCGCGACGTCGGGCAACGGAACGAGCCAGCACCTGGCGGGCGAGATGATGAATCAGATGGCCGGGACCCAGATCGTCCACATCCCCTACAAGGGCGGCAGCCAGGCCGTCGCGGATATCGTCGGCGGCCAGGTGCCCCTGGGGATACTTGGCATCACGCCTGTCCTGCCGCACATCAGATCGGGCAAGCTGAGGGCCTACGCAGTGACCACGGCATCGCGATCGGCAATGCTGCCGGACACGCCCACCTTCGGCGAGGCCGGGCTCAAAGGGTTCGACGCCGACCAGTGGTTCGCGGTTGCGACCGCCACTGGCGCGCCGCCGGATCGGATTGCCGCACTGAACGCGGCCATCACCAAGGCCTTGCAGAACCCCGGCGTGCAGGCAGCATTTGCCAGCGCAGGGGTCGTAGCCGCACCTGCGACGGCCCAGCAGACCACCGACTTGGTCTCCACGGACCTCGCGCGGTGGCATGCGCTCGCCCAGAAGGCTCGTCTTCCGCTCGACTAGGAGGCGCAGCTGCAAGGAAGGCAAGCGCCCTGTCGACTTATTTGATCGCCCGTGGGCGCTCGAGCGACGGCAAGCCGTATGCCTTTGCAAAAGCCATGGAAAGGGCCGCAAACGTCAGGTCATCACGGCTGGCATCCATCAGGCCATCGACGCCATGACGAGATTGCTTGGTGACCTCGACGACCGTGATGGCTGGTGGAAGATGACTAGCGGTCACTGCCGATATGAATCGTCGATTCGGTCGAGCAGCCGGAGCAGCGCGGGCCAATCATGCTCGGCGCTTCCATCGGGGATTGCGAACTGGGCCGCGACCTTGGACGCGACCGCCTCGCTGCATTCACTGACCTGGCCTCCCCCCGCCTGAGCCGCGATCTGCGCCTGGCAGGCGCGCTCCAGGTAGTACATGAGGTCGAATGCTTCGCGCACCGTCTCTCCGGCAGTCAGCAGGCCATGATTCCGCAGAATCATGGCCTTGTTGGCACCCAGGTCGCGGACCAGCCGAGGCTGCTCGTCGGCATCCAGCGCAACGCCTTCGTAGCCGTGGTAAGACAGCCCGCCGTGGAAGCGCATGGCATGCTGGGAAATCATGAGGAGACCGCGCGGCTGCGCGGCAACCCCGATGCCCGCCGAGGTATGGGTATGCACGACGCAATGGAGGTCATGCCGAGCATGATGGATGCAACTGTGGATGACAAAGCCGGCGGGATTGCATCCGATACCGGTGCGATCCTGAATCACACGCCCCTCGTGGTCGACCTTCACCAGACTCGATGCCGTGATCTCGTCGAACATGAGGCCGTATGGGTTGATGAGGAACTCGTTCGAAGCGCCGGGCACCCGCGCCGACACATGGGTGTAGATGAGGTCCGTCATGCGGTAATGCGCCAGCAGGCGGTAGCACGCCGCCAGGTTGACGCGTTGTTCCCATTCAGCCTCGCTGACGCTGGCACGTACTTCGGGATAGATGAATTGCTTGCTCATGGATCGTCCAATCGAGGGAGCGAAATGCTCCGTGAAACTCGGCGCGCTCAGAACCCGACCGCCAGGCCGTCGCGGCGCGAATCCGAAGCCGCGATGTAGCCTGCGGCCGTGCGTTCGATCAGTTGGGCGGCGCCGAAATCGAGGCTGTCCCGCCCGAAAACCGATACGTTGTGGCCCCGTTCCTTGAGTTGCGCCACCACTTCCGGTGCCACCCCGCTTTCCAGGCTCACACGACCCGGATCGACCCTGAACCGGGGTGCATCGCTCATCGCCTGCGGGTTTTGGCCGAAGTCGGCAAGGCGAGCCATCATCTGCACGTGGCCTTGCGCCTGCATCGCGCCGCCCATGACGCCGAAGGCCATGAGGGGCTCGCCCCCCTTGGTGACAAAACCGGGAATGATGGTGTGGAAGGGGCGCTTGCCGGGCGCGATCTCGTTCGGATGTCCCGTCTCGAGGGAGAAGTTCTCGCCGCGGTTGTGCAGCGAGATGCCCCCGGGCACGACCACGCCCGAGCCGAATCCGCGGTAGTTGGACTGGATGAACGAGACCATCATCCCCGAGGCATCGGCGGCGGCAAGGTAGACCGTTCCGCCCATCTTCGGAAGCCCTGCCGACGCTTCCCGTGCCCTTCGAGGATCGATCAGCTTCGCGCGCTCGGCCAGATAGCCGGGCGCGAGCAGATCCTCGGCGCGCACCCGCATGGACGACGGCTCGGCGACATGCGCATGCAGGTCAGCAAAGGCGAGCTTCACGGCCTCGATCTGAAGATGATAGAAGTCCGTGCCGTCCCTGGCACCCAGATCGAAATGATCCAGCATGCCCAGCGCCATGAGCGCTGCGATGCCCTGCCCGCTGGGCGGAATCTCGTGGAGCGTGAGATCTCGAAAGCGCTGCGCCAACGGCACGACCCACTCGGCTTTGTGCGCTGCAAGATCGTCCAGGGTCAGGCTTCCGCCGGTCCTGTCGGCGAAGTCGACCATCGCCTCCGCCAACGCGCCTCGGTAGAACGCCTCGCCTCCGGTGTCCGCGATCGCTTCCAGCGTGCGTGCCTGTTCCGGAAAACGCCAGAGCTCGCCCATCACGGGAACACGCCCATCGACAGTGAACGCCTCCGCAAAGCCTGGCTCCTTCATGACACCCGCGGAAAGGATGGCCCATTGGCGCGCGATCTGGGGAGAAACCTGGAAACCTTGCTGCGCGTATTCAATTGCGGGCCCGAACAGTTGGGCGAACGGCAGGCGCCCCAGTTTTTCAGAGAGCGCCTTCCAGCCCGCAACTTGCCCGGGAACAGTCACGGTGTCCCAGCCAGTCTGCGGCATCTCCTTGCGGCCGGCAAAGCGTTCCCGGGTCCATCCCGCCGGCGCACAGCCTGTCGAGTTCAAGCCGTGCATAGCCTTGCCGTCCCAGACCATCGCAAACATGTCGCCGCCGATGCCATTCATCACCGGCTCCACCACGGTCAAGGTCATCGCCGCAGCGAGCGCGGCGTCCACCGCGTTCCCTCCTGCCAACAACATGCGCAAACCGGCTTGAGCAGCCAAAGGCTGACTGGCGGTGACGATGTTCCGTGCCAGTGTGGGCATGCGCTGCGACGGGTACGGAAAGGCTTCGAGGTATGAGTTCATGATTCGGCGTTGGGTGGCTTGCGAGAGGGATCGAGGCGACCTCGGATCACACGAAATGACATGACGCCCCGGGCGCTCTCACGCAACGCGAGCGCTGCCAATCGGAGGGTCTCTTCTGACAGCCGGCCGCAGCATACCCAACCGCGACTTCAGAGGCCACAGATTTCCATGTTTATGAAAATTGTATGCGCATTTTTCATTCAAGCCCCCGCCCCGGCATTGCATCCGAGGAATAACAACCCGGTGGCGCGCTGATTCAGTACGACGGAGGCGTCACGACCCAGACGAGCTCCGTCTGGGTCTCGCCGGAATTGCGATATCGATGGGGCGTTCTGCTGGCGAAGCTGAAGCTGTCGCCTTCCTCGAGCTTGAAGTATTGCTCCCCGACCCACAGTTCGAGTGAACCGCGCAGCACAACACCGGCCTCGTGCCCCTCATGCTCATAGGAATCATGGCCGCTGTCCGAGCCCGGCTCCATGACTGACCAAAGCAGTTCCAAGGGGCCGTCCAGGTTGGGCGAAAGCAGAAAGTCGGAAATGCCGGACGCGAATGCCAACCTGCGGCGACGCGCTTTTCTGACGACCACGCCACCGTCGGACGGCTCGGCTGCGCCTCCCTGCGGAAAGAACCAACTGATCTGGACATCAAGCGCCTCGGCAATCTGGTGCAGGTCGCTGATGGAGGGTGTGCTCAGGCCGCGCTCGACCTGGCTGAGGAACCCGATCGACTTTCCGCACGCCGCGGCAACCTGCTGCAAAGACAGGTTCTTTGCCTTGCGCAGGCTTTTGATTTCCCGGCCGACCCAACCCATCGGGTCCGCAGACTTGGGCGCCTCTTCAGGTGCGGCAGCCACCCTGGTTCCTGGTCGGCGGCGTACACCCTGCGGCGCCGTGGCTTTGCGCACGGTTGGCTTGGACGAACGCGCATTGCGCGATCGCGCGTCTTCCGCCGGAAGTCCCTGACGACCTTTGTTCATATCGATTCGGCATGCTCGCGAGAGCCGGTCTGCTGGTTGGAGCGCCATTCTGCGTTAACTCAAGCACAAGACACGCGGGCACGAAAGGTGGCAGTCACAAGTTCATTTACATGAAAATATCACATACCATTTTCATGAAATTACTATAATTCGGCTTTGTCAGGCCTCCCTCTCCTTCTCAGATCATCCGGAAAACCTACCATGCTCCAGTCGCTGAATCCCAACCTCGTCCTCGAACAACGGCGGCAGGCGGCTTGTCCGCGCGGTGTCGGGGTCCAGACTCAAGTGTTCACCGCGCGTGCCCAGAATGCCGAGATCTGGGACGTCACGGGCAAGCGCCTGATCGACTTCGCCAGCGGCATCGCCGTGCTGGCCACGGGACACCGTCACCCGCGTATCGTCGCCGCCGTCAAGGCCCAGCTCGACAGCTTCCATCACACCTGCTTCCAGGTGACGCCCTACGAAGGCTATGTCGAACTCTGTGAAACCCTCAACGAGAGGACGCCAGGTCGATTTGCCAAGAAGACGGCGTTGTTCACGACGGGCGCGGAGGCTGTAGAGAACGCCATCAAGGTTGCCAAGGCGGCCACCGGACGCAGCGCGGTCATTGCCTTTTCCGGCGCGTTCCACGGGCGCACCCTGATGGGCATGGCGCTGACCGGAAAGGTGCATCCCTACAAGGCGGGGTTCGGCGCCATGCCGCCGGATGTCTGGCACGTGCCCTATCCGGCTGAGGCGCTGGGTGTGACCGTGGAAGAAAGCATGGCTGCGATCGACAAGCTGTTCAAGGCCGACCTCGATCCCAAGCGCGTGGCCGCCATCATCCTCGAGCCTGTCCAGGGCGAGGGCGGCTTCTACATCGCGCCGGCCGAACTTTTCAGGAAGCTGCGACAACTGTGCGATGCGCACGGCATCCTGCTGGTCGTCGACGAAGTGCAGACGGGATTTGGGCGCACCGGCAAGCTGTTTGCGCTCGAGCATTTCGGCGTGGACGCCGACTTGATCACCATGGCCAAGAGCCTGGCCGGCGGATTTCCGCTGTCCGCGCTGACCGGCCGTGCCGAGATCATGGACGCCGCCGCCCCCGGCGGCCTCGGCGGCACCTATGCCGGCAACCCGTTGGCCGTCGCGGCCGCGCTGGCTGTCATTGAAATCATGGACCAGGAAAAGCTGCCACTGCGCGCCGAAGTGCTTGGGGAGCGGCTGGTCGGCACATTGCATGCCCTGCGGACACAGGTCTCGTCGCTCGCCGAAGTGAGATCGCTCGGCGCAATGGTGGCCGCGGAATTCAAGGATCCCGCGACGGGCGCGCCGCTGCCGCAGCTCGTCAAACGCATTCAGGACATCGCCCTCGAGAAGGGCCTGCTGCTCCTGACCTGTGGGGTGAATGCCAACGTCATCCGATTCCTCTTCCCTCTCACCATCGAGGACCGGGTCTTCGAGGAAGGTCTGGAACTCCTCGCCGCCGCGATCAAGGAAGCCTGAGCGATGCCTACCTTGGCCGTTGCGGGTGCCTATCTGCATCACAAGACGTCCATCGAGGATCTCCTGCGCAAGCGGCTGCCGGATTGGACGGTCGTCCGACCGGAGGAAGACGCGGCCAGGGACGCCTGCGTTGCGGTGTGTTGGGACCAGCCGCCCGACACTTGGGGCCGCCTGCCTGCGGTCCGGTTGATTCATTCCATCGGCGCCGGCGTCGACGGTCTCCTGCGGGACCCCGGTTTGCCCGACGTGCCGGTCTGCCGTGTCATCGACGAGGCCCAGGCCTGTCGCATGGCAGAGTACGCGCTCTGGGGAACGCTCTACTTTCATCGCGGATTCGACATCACCGCGAGAAACCAGAGAGATGCCATATGGCAGCGCCCTCCCAATCGGGCGGCGGCAGATGTGTGCATCGGCGTGATGGGCCTCGGCGAGATCGGCGCCCATATCGCAAGGACCTTGAGCGCGCAGCGCTACAACGTCAAGGGCTGGTCGCGCAGCGGTCGAGTCATCGAGGGGGTGCAGACCTTTTCCGGCCCCGAGGGGTTCACCGCCTTCCTCGAGGGCGTCGAGATCCTCATCTGCGTGCTGCCATTGACCGAGGAAACAGAAGCCATCCTTTGTGCCAAGCTGTTCTCGCAGCTCAAGCCGGGAGCCAAGCTCATCCACGTCGGACGCGGCCCTCACCTCGTGGAAGCCGACCTCCTCCGCGCCCTGGATGCCGGTCAACTGGCAGGTGCGCTCGTCGATGTCTTCCCCGCCGAGCCACTCGCCGGGGACAGTGCGCTCTGGCGCCATCCCAAGGTGTGCGTCACGCCCCACATGGCCGCCGTGATGCCGATGTCGGACGTCGTGAGCCAGATCGCCGAGAACTGCGAACGGCTGCTGGGCAAGAAGCCGCTGCTGAGGATCGTCGAGAAGTCCACCGGGTATTGACGGACACCCGAGGAACAGGCCGGCCCAGGGCCGGCCAGGCATTACCCCTGCCCGACTTGGGCAGAGGGATTCGGATTGCCCGTCAGCCCGGGCCGTGACCAGCCGCGCGACGCCGCATCACTGCAAGGAAATCCTCGCGGTACGAACCAGCTTTTCCGTCTTGACGGCATCCTGACGGGTCAGGTCGGAGAATTCCGCGGCCGACATGGGCGTGACCTCCGCACCTGACACGCCGAGCTTCTCGACGACCTTCGGATCCCGCACGCTGACGGCCAGCACCTTGCGCAGCTTGTCGAGGACGTCTCGCGGCGTCCCCTTGGGCGCGACGACGCCGTACCAGGGGTACATCTCGTAGCCTGGAAATCCCTGCTCGGCGATCGTGGGAACGTTGGGCAGTGCCGCAGAACGCTTCGGCGAGGTCACCCCGAGGACCGAGAGCTTTCCGCTTTTCACGTGCGGCATGCCGCTGACGATCGTGTCGAAATAGACCGACACCTGACCGCCGATGATGGCTGGCAGCGCTTCCGAGGCACCTTTGAACGGCACATGGAGCATCTCGATTCCCGTCATCTGCTTGAACATCTCGGCGGCGAGGTGTGACGTCGTGCCGTTGCCGAACGACGCATAGCTCAGCTTGTCGGGATTGGCTTTGGCGTAGGCAATCAGTTCTGCGATCGTCTTGGCTGGGAGCGCAGGATTGATCAGCATCACCAAGGGCGTGATGCCGATCAGCCCCACCAGTTCGAACTGCGCGGGGTCATAGGGCATCTTGGCGTAGAGATACTTGTTCGTGACCAGCGTGCTGTTGGTCCCGATCAGCAGGTTGTACCCGTCGGCAGGCGCACGTGCGCCTGCCTCGGCGCCGATCATTCCGCCCGCTCCCGGCTTGTTGTCGATCACGAGGGGCTGGTGCAGGTCGGCAGCCATGCGTTCTCCGACGACGCGTGCGATGGCGTCGGTCCCCCCACCTGGAGGGAAGGGAACGATCAGGCGGATAGGCTTGCTCGGGTATGCCGCGTCGCCCTGCGCGTGAGCAGCTGCACCGAACAGGGGAGTCGAGGCGGCACCAGCCATGAGCAGTTGCTTCAAAAATGTTCTTCGCACGAATGTTTCCTTGAGGTGAGTGGCACAAAATGATCTTCATCGATGCAATTTACATACCAATGAAAATCATGCCACTATTTTTCACGTGCGTGGATAGGGTTTCCGCCACTCGCCTCGCAGCAGCACACCTTTCACCTTTCCGGTCCCGCTTCGGCGTTCGAACAGCGTGACATCGCACTTGCCATGCTGCGTTTGCGCAGAAATCATGTGCTCCGCCCCGGGGTCGAAGGGTCGCCTGTGGCCGCGTTCGATCGGCGAATAAATTCCATCGCTTGTAAAGCCGTTGACATACGCCATCGCACCGTCTTCCTAGACTGGAGCGCAATTCGACGCGCCCGCCGTCCGAGCCTCAAAGGACGGCGGCGCGTTGCCTCAGTCCCCGCATGTCCCGGATGACGCAATGCAGCTTGCTCCTGTCGGTCAGTCCCTGCTCCTGGAGCTGGATCAGCACGTTCGACACCATGACCCGGCTCAGGCCCGTGATGTTGGCCATCTCCTGGTGCGTGAACGCGACACCGATCAACGTGCCGCCGTCCACCGCCCGGCCGTAGGTATCGGCCAGCTGCACCAGATGGTGCGCCACCCGCTGCGCAGCCGTGGCCTGGCTCAGCAGCAGGTTCTGGTTGGCGAGGATGCGCAGCTTCACGTTGGACAGCCAGAGCACCTGGCGCAGGCACACCGGGTGGCGCTGCATCGCGTCGAACAGCTGCGTGCGCCCGACCTGCCGAGCCACCACGTCCGACGAGGCCATGGCCGTCACCGAATGACAGCCGTCGAGGAACGCGCTGCATTCGCCCACCATGCCCCGCGTGCCCACGATGGCCATGTGCTTTTCGTGCCCGGCCGCCGACAGCAACACCAGCCGTACACGCCCTTCTTCCACCACATAGACATGGCGCACGGCATCGCCCTGGCAGAACAGCGTCTCGCCCTTGCGGTAACGCACGGTGGGCGCGCCTTCGGCGAGCAGCGGTGCCCAGTCGAAATGCGGCAGCTCGATCCATGCGGAGGGAGGCGCGCCCGCGTCGGCACTCTGGTTCATCATCTCAGGGCCTTGCCGGTGCGCAAGGCGGTCTCATGAAACATCCATTCTCTTCCTATCGTCCCCTCTTTCCCATCCTGGAGCGCACGGCCCAGCTTTCCAGTTGCTCACAGAGCGCGCTGAGTCTGCCGGTACGTCGCGCCATCGACGACTACCTCGACGTCTGGCTGCGGCGCGGCGCGGACTGGGGCTACTGGATGGACCAGGTGGCGATGGCCCGCGCCGAGTTCGCCCGCATGATCCACGCGGAACCCGACGACGTGGCGGTCCTGGGCAGCGTGTCGGACGCCGCCTCCAGCATCGCGTCCGCGCTGAGGTTCGAAGGTTCGCAGCGCGAGATCGTCACCACCACGCTCGACTTCCCGTCCCTGTGCCACGTCTGGCTCGCGCAGCAGCCGCGCGGCGCTGCGGTCCGCTTCGTGCAGGCGGAGGCTGGGAGCACGCGCACCACCGGGCAGATCGTCGAGGCGATCGATGCGCGCACCGCGCTGGTGTCGGTGTCGCAGGCCTGCTACTACGACGGGCAGATCGTCGACATCGCGGCCACCGGCCGTGCGGCCCGCGCGCAAGGCGCCATCCAGTTCGTCGATGCCTACCAGTCGGCCGGCTCGCTTGCCATCGACGTGCGCGCGCAGGAGGTGGACGTGCTGGCCGCCGGCGCGCAGAAGTACCTGCTGGGCATTCCGGGCATCGCCTTCCTCTATGTGCGGCCGGCGCTTGCGCGGCAGCTCACGCCCACCGTCACGGGCTGGTTCGGCCGGGTGAACCCCTTCGCCTTCGACCCGGTCCACCTGGACTTCGCCGACGGCGCTGCGCGCTTCAACACCGGCACACCGCCGATGATGTGCGCCAGCGTGGCGCGCGCGAGCATGGCCCTGCTCAACGAGATCGGCATCCCGCCCATCGAGGACTACCTGGCACAGCTGTCCGCCGTAGCGCTCGAGGAGGCCGCGCGGCTGGGCCTGTCGGTGGCGAGCCCCGCCGAGAAGGGCGCGAACACAGCGATCCGCGTCCCCAATGCGGCACAGGTCGAAGCCCGCATGCTGCAGGCCGGCTACGTGGTGTCGGCGCGTCACGATGTGATCCGCGTGGCACCGCATTTCTACAACACGGCTGACGAGGTCGTGGGCGCCCTGCGCGAACTGGCGCGGCTGACCCAATGACGACGGCGTACGGCACCTCTGCCGACGGCCGCGTGCACACTGCATCGGTCGTCTGCCGCGTGCCGGCTGCCGTGGCGCTGGCCTTCCTGGCCGACGGCCTGCAGCTCGGACGGTGGGCACTGGGCTGCTGGCAGACCATGGCCGTGGGCAACGGCGTGGTACGCGGTCAATCGCTGTTCGATGGACAGCCGGCGTGGGTCCTGCCCGTGGTCGATGCGCGGGCGGCGAGCGTGGTCTACCACGTGGGCGGCGCGGCCGATGCGTTGACCCCGCGCATTCGCGCCACAGTGCAGCCCGAGCCTGGCGGCACCGCCTGCCGCATCGGCCTGCATGCCGAACGCACCCCCGACATGGACGACGCCCGCTGGCTGCGCCTGATGCGCTGCCATGAGGTCGAGGTGCTGCTGATCGACGCCTTGCTGCGGCAAGAGCCGCAGACACCGCTGCCATCCGTTGCCCTGCTCTGAAAACACCCCCTGGAGAAGCCCCATGAATCGACGTGATTTCGGCCAAGCCCTGGCTACCACCCTGCTCGCACCCGCGCTGTCGGCGCCCCTGGCCGCGCACGCGAAGCCTTATTCCGGGCCCATCCGCGTTCTGGTGGGATTCTCGCCTGGCGGTGCGACCGACGTGGTCGCGCGTGCACTCATCGATCGACTCGGCAAGGTGATGGGCGGACAGGTCTTCATCGTCGAGAACCGGCCTGGCGCGGGCGGGCAGATCGCGGCGCAGTTGCTGAAGGCGGCGCCGCCGGACGGCTCCACGATCATGCTGTCGATCGACCACACGCAGGTGATCATTCCGCTTACCGTCGCCGCCGCGGGCTACCACCCGTTGAACGACTTCACCGCACTGGCCGGCGTGGCCACGTACTACAACGTGCTGGCGGTGAGCACGGCCACGCAGGTCAAGACACTGCAGGAGCTTGGCACCTGGATGAAGGCCCACCCGAACGAGGCGAACTACGGCATTCCCGCTGCCGGCAGCGTGCCGCAGTTCATCGGCCAGATCGTCGGGCAGTCGTTCGGCGTGGCCGTGAACCCGGTGCCGTACAAGGGCGGCGCGCCGATGGTGCAGGACCTGCTGGCCGGCCAGGTGCCGATCGGCATTGCGTCCATGACGGAACTGATCGAATACCACCGTGCGGGCAAAGTCCGCATCCTCGCCAGCTCGGGCACCGAGCGCAGCCGCACCGCGCCGGAGATTCCCACCTTTCTCGAACTCGGCTTCAAAGGCATCGACAAGAACCCGTGGCTGGCCTTCTTCGGACCGAAGGGCTTGCCACCGGAGTTCGTGACGCAGTTCGACGACGCGATGAAGACCGTGCTGGCGCAGCCCGACCTGGCGGAGCGGCTCGCCCGCATGGGCAACGAGGTCGTGGCGGCGCCTGCGAAGGAGGTTCGGCAGTGGGTGGTGGACGCCTCGCAGCACTGGGGCCGCGTGATCCGCGAGACCGGGTTCAAGCCCGTATGAAGACGACCGACGCACCGGGTGGCGGGCGGCGCTTCATTTCGGGTGGCTCGCGCTGGGAAGAACTCGCGGGCTATTCGCGCGCCGTGTTGGACGGCGACTGGATCTTCGTCTCCGGCACCATCGGCCAGGACTTCGCCACCGGTGAATTCCCAGCGTTGGCCGGCACACAAAGCGACCTGGCGCTCGACACCATCGAGGCCGCGCTGGCCGCGGTGCAGTCGTCGTTGGCCGACGTGCTGCGTGTGCGCGTCTACCTGACCGACCGCGCCGACGTGGTGGCGGTCAGCGAGGTGCTGCGCCGCCGCTTCGGCGCCAACCGGCCGGCCAACACCACCGTGTGCTGCGCGCTCGCGGTCGACGGCGCAAAGGTCGAGCTGGAGGTGACCGCGCGGCGACGCCGCGCTGCGCCCCCGGCCGCGTGACGCCGCCACCTGCTCTCCATCTATCTCTCTTCTCTTCCCTTTTTACGGAATGCTTCGATGAGCCTTTTGATGCAGCTCGCCCAGGCCATGGGCAACCGGTCGATCCGCACCATCGACCTTACGCACACCTTGAGCGAGGACTTCCCCGCGTTGCAGCTGCCACCGCAGTTCGGCCAGGTATCGGGCTTTCGCATGGAGCGCATCTCCTGCTACGACGAGGCCGGACCGGGCTGGTATTGGAACAATTTTTCCTGCGGCGAGCACACGGGCACCCACTTCGATGCCCCCGCGCACTGGATCACCGGCAAGGACCATCCGCGCAACACCGTCGACACCATCGCACCCGACAGCTTCATCGCGCCGGCAGTGGTGATCGACGCGAGCGCTGAGGTCGCGCGGGACGCCGACTGGCTGCTGACGCCGGCCTTTCTTGCGGCCTGGGAGTCGCGGCACCGGCGCATTCCAGAAGGCGCATGGGTGCTGCTGCGCACCGACTGGTCCCGTCGCGTGAGCGACCCTGCGGCCTTCGTGAACATGCGCGACGACGGCGCCCACACGCCCGGGCCGACGCAGGAGGCCGTGGAATGGCTGATCCACGCGCGCAACGTCCACGGCTTCGGTGTCGAGACCATCAACACCGATGCGGGGCAGTCCTACGCCTGGCCCGTCGCCTATCCTTGCCACACGCTGATGCACGGCGCCAACAAGTACGGCCTGCAATGCCTGCGCAACCTCGACCAGCTGCCGCCGACCGGGGCGCTCATCATCTCGGCGCCGCTGAAGATCCGCGAGGGCTCGGGCAGTCCGCTGCGCGTGCTTGCGCTGGTAGAGGGAGATGCCACGTGAGTCTTCACGGCGACCTCTTGCCCGTGGGAAGTCAAAGATGTGAGGTGACAGCGGCCGGACTCTCCGGGCGGCCAAACCCACCACAATTCGTGGTCGTGCCTAGAAAGGCGTCTTGACTAGATGCGGCGCAAGTTTCGACCAGTCGGGGTCCACCCCGACTCCCGGCTCGTCCGATGCCACCGCGCGATGGTTTTCAAGAATCAACGGCCGCATCGTGTATTCATCGATGGAAAACTGCGAATCTCCAGCCATCCCGCGTTCGGCTGCGCCGCCAGCAAGCTCACATTCAGCTCCCGCATGCCGTGCGAGCACTCCGGATTCCCTTGGCGGCGCGAGCGCTCCCGACTTCGCGCAGCGCGTACCAGTGTTCGAGCGCACCAAGGCCTGAAGAAGCGTCAGTTCACTCGACCGATATGCCGGTCTTGCGGACCACGGCGCCCCACTTCTTCATCTCTGAATCCAGGTACGACGCAAATTCGGCAGGGGTTCCGCCCAAGGGCTGCGCGCCCAACTGTGCAATCCTTTCGCGCACGCTCGGTTGCGACAGGAGCTTGTTGACTGCCTCGTTCATTCGCTGAACGATCTCCCGCGGAGTTCCCTTGGGTGCGACGAGGCAAAGCCAGGTGTTGGACTCGAGCGCCGGGAAACCGGCTTCAGCCATGGTCGGTACATCAGGCAGCATCGGGGAGCGCTGCGCTGCCATGACTGCCAAAGCCTTCACTTGCTTGGCCTTGACGAACTGTGCAATTCCGGGGACCAGCTGGAACATCACTTGTATGTTGTTGCCGATCAGGTCAGTCGTTGCGGCCCCGGCCGAGTTGTAGGGCACGTGTGTCATCGACGTGCCGGTGGCCTGCAAGAACAGGGCGCCCGCCGTGTGCATCGAGCTGCCATTTCCACTCGAGCCAAATGCCAGATGATCTTTCGTACTGCGCAGGTATTCCGCAAACTCCTTTACAGTATTTGCGGGAACCGTTTGATTCACCACCAGCACATTCGGCATGGTCGCGTACAGGATCACGGGCTCGAAATCAGCCTTGGGGTCGAAGCCGGGACTCTTGTAAAGAGCCGGGTTGGTCGCCATCGTGCCCGCGCCGGTGAACAGGAACGTGCCTCCATCCGGAGGAGACTTCTTGACATACACGGCACCAATATTGCCATTTGCACCGGGCTTGTATTCGACAAGGAAGTTGCTGCCAAAGACTTTGGTCAGTTCATCAGCAAGCATGTGAGCCAGCGGGGGAGTAGATCCCCCTCCCGGAGCAAACGGAACCACAAGTCGGACCGGGCCATTCGGCCAGGACCTGGGCTGCGCCGAGCCAAGAATTGGCGCCGCGGCGACTGCAGCTGCCAGCGAGATTACGGATCTGCGTTTCATTGATCTATGTTTTTTGGCGTGTGGCTGGGCATCTGTTCCGGGTCATAGGCGTCGGTGCTTGCGCTTGAGCTCGCAGAAGCGGGGGAGGTCTGCGTTCACCGTTTTCCGGTCTCGGCAAAATGCTTGAGCTTCTCCATCGACATGCCGTCGATATGCAGCGCGCGAAGCAGGTCGTTTTCCAGGGCGAAGTCACGGCCATATGCCGCTGAAAGCGTGACGATGCCCGCCTCATGCAGAGGGGCTGGGATGCCTGAGATCCGCGCTAGCTTGGCTGTCACGACCAGCCCGAACGGCACGTCTTCCAGCACGTACCTGCTCTGCGCCGTCTTCGGCCCGAAGCCGCCGATGCCTTTCTGCACCATCTCTCGGTTCATCTCATGGACACCGGACAGCTCGACCGGGTATGACCTCGAAAAGTGCTCTTGAACCGTGCGGACCGAAACTCCAAATCGCTTGGCGATTTCGAGCCTCTCCAGATCCAGTGCCTCGATCAAGCGCCCCACTGCAGGTGTGATATGTGCACCCTGGTTCCAGTCCTCGCCCAGTTCCATCCGCGTCAGATTCATCAAGCTGATGGCCAAATGGTTCTGCGGATTCAGGTTGCTCAAGGCGATGGCCATCAGCCCCTCTTTCAACTTGAACCGTTGACCAAACAGCTGCTCGCATACCTGCTGTGACTTCTGCCGTCCATCGCCTCCATCATTCAGCGTCGCCATATCGACCTGCGCACGCACGCTGTTGACTTGAACTTCGGTAGGCGTCAGCTTCTTGCCGGTGGTGAGCGTCGTGCTCCAGGCCGTGATGGGAGCCTCGACGTTTCTCGCAGCGAGCAGTCCCGCGAGGTAGTGCGCACCGAAGGAGACATGCGAACTGATGATGAACGGCTGCCCTGCGCGGATGTGCGGCGCCGCCGCGTCGAATATCGCCTTGTGGCCATACCCCGGGACCGCAAGCATCACCACGTCGGCCTCAGCGACCGCCTGCGCGCACGAGTTCGCAACTGCCGGCTTGAAAGAGGCTTCCAGCGCGCCTCTTGCGATCAGCGTGCTCCGGGCGGCGAGTTCTACCGTTCCCCGGCCCGACGGCGACCACAGCATGGCGCCATGACCCATCGAATGCAACAGGGCCGCCGCACCGAACGCGGCGCCACCGGATCCCAAAATTCCAACTTGCATTTTTTCCTTCTATCTATCGCTTCGAATGGCGCTTTGGGGGCCAAGCGGAAGAGCGCTCGTGATCTGCTCATCACCGCGCTCACTACAAGCGACTGACGTGAGACGCGTCCAGTGCACGAGAGGACGCGGGTGGCGATATGCCATCCACGCCGCATTCGAGGCAAAGCGGTTCATTCGAACGCCTAGGAAAACAAAAGAGATCCCTCGCGTGCAATTAGGCAAGCTGTGGGCAGAAATCGCGCCCCCTTCCATGGGGGGTCTCCGTCCCCAAAGTTCGTGAAATCCTTGCGGGTGCTGCCGGACGCACGGCCATCGTGAAGCGTGAGATGCAACCGGGTGCGCGCTGGTGAATGCCAAGCGCGGCTAGCGAGAGCTGCCGAAGCGATCACCAGAAGTGGCCTGCCCAACTCATCTGCATCTGAACGGCCGAAGCCGGCTGTACGCAGCGGCGGTGCAGGATCTGCCCTCGTGCCGCACCGTCCGCCGACCACGAAGTCGGCAGCGGTTGCCCACGCGCGCATCGACACGCGGTCCCATCCGACGGGATCATTCTTTTTTTCTTATCGACGCTGTCAATGACGCCTTCCATCCACTCCATCACGCTGGCAGCGGTCTGTCTGGCCTGCACCCTGCCTTCCACGGCTCAAACCGCTGCGCCTCAAGGTTATGTGCAAGGCACTGCCACCCAGCACACGCCCGAGAGTCTGCGCCTTGCCGTCGAGCGGGCCTGGGTGGGGCTACCTGCCTCGGCAACGGGCGGGGCAGCGTACCAGGGCCTGCTTCAGAACGCGCCGGCAACCCGAGGCAAGACGCCGGTGGTGCTGTTCCTGCACGGCTCCTCGGGTATTGCGCCGGCGATCCGCGAATGGCAAAAATGGCTGGCCGAGTCTCTCGGGATCTCCAGTCTGGCGGCCGACTCCATGCAGCTGCCGGATCGCATCACCTACAAATCGCCCGTCGCTGCCACCACCTACGAGCAAGTGCACGCACTTCGCGCGCAGGAACTGTCGGCGATGGTGCAGGCACTGCCACGTCTGCCCTGGGCCGATGCCAGCCGCTTCGTGGTGGCCGGCACGAGCGAGGGCGCGGTGAGCGTGGCGCGCTACGAGACGGCGCCCGGTGTGCCCATGGAGCGTGGTCGCATCATCTATAGCTGGAGTTGCGAGGACAACTACCACGTCCAGGGCCACCGAAGCCATCTTCCGGGCGGCGTGCCCGTGCTGAATGTCATGAGCAGCACCGATGTGTTCTTCTCCAGCGCCAATCCCTGGCTTGGCAACCCGCGGGCGCAGGGCCATTGCGCGGCGGCCCTGCAGGACAACAAGCAATCAACCATCGTGCTGATCCCCGGTGCCCCCCACACGCTGCTCAATCTGCTGCAGGCACGCCAAGCCACAGAGGACTTTCTTCGCGCGCAACTGCAGCCTTGAAAGTCGGGAACGTGCGGCCTTGCCGCCAAGCCGGGCTACTTGGCTTGTCCTTCGACCAGTTCGAAGACGGCAAGCGGCACGTTTCGATGAATATCGACCGCGAGCCGGACGTCCGCTCCAGGCCTGAGCGCGTCGTTGGGCGCGAGGATGTTGGTGAGCAAGCGCGGCCCCTCCTCCAGTTCGACCAGTGCCACGTTGTAGGGGACATGCTCCTTGAACGCAGGATGGTAGGCGTGGTGGTACACGACCCAACTGTGGATACGGCCTCGCCCATTTGCCGCTTGCCAAGTCCAGTTCGCCTTCAGGCATGCGGGACAGAGCGCTCGCGCGGGCAACCACCGGTGCCCGCAGCCACAAGCTTGGAACAGCAGCGTTCCCTTGGCCAGACCTTCCCAGAACGGCCGGTTGATCGGATTGATTTCGGGTTGAAGTTCGTCGGTCATGGTCACCCCCCCAGGAGCATCGTGGCATGCGTGTGCATCGTGCCGCCCTGATTGCTGACCAGGCTGACGCTTGCGCCCGGGAC